>VAOV01015602.1_pt1 | contig 18332 bp, 18 predicted proteins | sample 3393941 | NCBI WGS metagenome assembly VAOV01 (sample SAMN08290427, study PRJNA428436) | hydrothermal vent metagenome | isolation source: Deep-sea hydrothermal vent chimney | place: Indian Ocean: Southwest Indian Ridge | depth 2398 m m
CTTTTTGAGTGAACTTCAGTTTTTTCAGCATGATTTTTTAATCGCTTTTTTATTATAAGTGTTGCTTAACCAACCTGAATATCTGTTTCAGGGAAACGTATGTGCCGTTTACGCGGCGTCGCTAAAAAATAGGCCAATGTCAGTGGCCCAACACGGCCGGCAAACATTAAAAATACTAATACTACCTGACTTGCGGCAGTAACATCGGCAGTAATGCCACGAGAAAGTCCCACTGTTGCCGACGCAGATAAAACTTCAAAGGTTATATCTATAAACGGCAGCGGATTCAAAATCATTAGGATAAATATGCCAAGGAACATTAAAGTGAGCGTAACTAAGGTCACCGCCAGCGCTTTCATCACAATTTCCTGTGGCACAGTTCGGTTCAACAAAGTCACGTGTTCGCGGCGTCTTAAAAAAGCGTAGGTTGCCACTAACAGCACAATAAAGGTGCCTAACTTAATACCGCCCGCAGTACTCATTGAGCCGCCGCCAATCAGCATGAGCAATAGCGTGAATACGGCACTGGCTTCTGTCATAGCGCCGGTATCAACCGTATTAAAACCTGCCGAACGGGGGGTTGTTGCCTGGAACCAGGCCGCCATTGCCTGATCCCCAATACTCAAATTAGCAAAGGTGGCCGGGTTGTTCATTTCTAACAACCAAATAATGGCCACAGAGAGCACATTAATAATTAGCGTGGCGATTAAAATCGCGCGGGTATACACCGAAAAGTCATGCCAACGCCGCTTCTCCGCAATGTTAGTAATAACCGAGAAGCCCAAGCCACCAATGACAAATAAAATGCTGACAATAAGGTTCACTGGAATACTGCTAGCGTAATCGACTAAACCATTAGGCGAGAGCACAAAGCCGGCGCTGTTAAAGGCAGAAATGGCATAAAATACCGCTTCCGATAAGGCGTCTACAAAGCCTTTATCACCCCACCAGGTGAGTGTTAAACCCACTACGGCAACGGCCTCAACCGTCAGTGCCAAAGACACCACTGCTTTAGCCGTACGACCAATATTGGCAAGACTGGTTTGATGCATGGCTTCTTTAGCCATTAACTGATGCTGAAGGCCGACGTGCCCTCCAAGCGACATGGCGGCCAATACCGCAAAGGTCATAAAACCTAAGCCGCCCGCCTGTATCAACACAGCCAACACAGTCAGTCCAAATACGCTGTACGTTGCGCCGGTATCCACTACCACCAACCCGGTTACAGTTACGGCCGACGTTGCAGTAAACAGGCTTTCCAACCAAGTGATAGGCTGCTCCGTGGCTCCCGGAATTTTCAGCAACAAAGTACCCAATAGAATCAGGCAGGCAAAGCCTCCTGACAAAATGACCGGCGGGCTGGCTTTAAAAGCCCGACGCTTGCGCCGGCCGGGCTTTCTGTATAACCAAGCTAACGAGGGAACCCACTGTTTCATGAAGGCTCTTTCAGTTTAGGTGCAATGGACTTCAGAGCTTTTAAACTACCTGCCATTACCAAAGTTTCATTACCTTCCAACTCCATATCCATTGACGGATTAGTTGTTACCTCATCACGCTTTTTCAGCAGCAATATGTGAAAGAATTCAGAGTCTTCAGAGGCAATATCACCCAGTTTTTTGTCTTTTAAATGTTCGCCAATCTGAATTTCCACACAAAACCAATTATGGCCAAGCGACATGTATTCATTCACCATGGGGTAGTTCAGTGACTGCGCTACACGAATGCCCATTTCCTCTTCCGGATGAATAATGCGGCTCACCCCCAGTTTGGAGAGAATCTGATGGTGTGACTTCGAGGTCGCTTTGGCCCAAATTTCTTTCACGCCAATGCTTTTCAGGTGTAAAACACAAAGTAAGCTGGCTTGAAGATCCTCACCAATAGCCACTAAGACAACTTCGCAATTGGTTAAATCGAGCTCTTGTAGTGCTTTTTCATCGGTCACATCGGCTATGGCCGAATGCGTCAGCACTTCCGCCATGGCTTCAACGGCTTTTTCATCTGAGTCGACACCAATGACGTGGTGTCCAAGGTCTAAAAGCTCCATTGAAGTCCGGGCGCCGAAACGCCCTAAACCAATAACGCCAAACTCAGCCATAGTTCGCTCCTATTGCGCTTTCGCTGGTGCCAAAAATAGCGCATTCATTAATAAGGTATTCAAGCCATCCATGTATGCGCGGTAGGTTGGCTCCTGGGTAAAGCTAATCACCATACCTTTTCCGCTGGGTTGCCATATTAGCAACGGCTTATAAGGCAGCTGCTTAGCAATATCGTCCCATAAGAAACCGCTTGCCAGCATAGTATCTGCGTCGGCAAACCAGGCAATGTTGCGGCCATGGTTAATGTCGATAGGGGTCAACACGTCGTTGCCGTTATAAATGCTGACGACTTGCGGTTTTACACCCGCACTTAACCAATGGTCAGTATCGACTTGCGCATTTAACAACGCACCAGGCACCCAGTCTGGATCAGCGCCGTGCGGTTTTATTTCCGTTAAGAATTGTTCACGGCTTTCAATTACTTTGCCGTCAATTTTTAGCTCCTCGGCCGGTTTTTCTACACCTTCTTCCGGTACTTTGCGCTCGAGCTTGGTATTCAGCAGACCGGCATCGACAGCCCAGGCTGACGCACCACCTAAGGTCAATAGCACACCGCCGTCTGACACCCATTGCTTCAGTTTTTCTACAGTCCCTTCGGTGAATACACCGTCATAACCACCTTCCGGCAAAATCAACACGTCCAAGCCGTTCAGATCATCCTGAATCAACTGCATGGTGCGAATGGCGGTTACTGGGTAGCCCATTTGACGTTCAATCACAAAGCGGGTGTGGCCAGCGTTATACGCACTCACTGGTTCGTCCCAGGCAATGCCAATGTTCGGCGCTTCTAACTGACTGACATTATGAGAGCCAAAGTTTGGGCCTTCAGTAATCCAGCTCGTATCAACACCTTCGACTGTGGCTCCGGACTCTTCCGCCAGCTTTTGCAGGGTTTGTGGCAGAGCTTGACCGTTGTCTGCAACCGTAAGAATCAGTGAACCGCTTGGGAACTGACCCGCTTTTTCATGGGTAAATGCTAATTCACTTTGACGTACACTCAGGCCTTCGCGAAGCGCAGAGGTTAAGAAGCGCCCCGCGTTCATGTCACCCCAACTGACTAAAAAGGCGACTTCCGCGTCTGGGTTAACCACTTTACCCGGTGCAATGCGACCTTCTTCAACCATAGCTGTTCTTACGTCAGGCAAGTCGTCACAGCTGTGGCTGTCCACGTTAAACATTAGTGGTAACGACCAGCCAGTTACGTCATAAATTTGGTCTGGCAGGTTGTTCTTGCGGCGTTGCTCCTGCTCTTTTAAGAAGTCGTCCGCCATGTCGACTTGTTCGTCCATCAGTGTGCGAATAAGACGATGCGACGGTTGTGCCATATCAACGATATAAGCGCCCGGTTGGTAGTCAACGTCGCACACTTCAAAGGCCTGCTCAGCCTGCTTCACTTCGACCCCCTGTTCAACCAGCAAAGACGCTAGTTTACGTGCGCCAGCCGGGTCATCTGTTGCCGGTAAAATCAACGATCGAACATCGCCGTCTTCACCCGCTTCAACAGCGGACTTACGATAATTCCAGAATTTCTGTAGTAACGCTTCACGACGTTCTGACACTGTTTGAATGGTCGAAATAGACGCAATAAAGTGCTGCTGAACCCCGTCGGCATAGGTCAGTACGTCACCGTCTTTACGGTTAAATAAATGCCCGCGAGCCGACGCCATTTCGTACGTCATTGCCACCGAACCATAATAGAGCGGCCAGCTGGCACCGTAGCCCGGGTAAAACGCATCGAAAATTTCGCGCGTGAAGTAGTCGAACCCCTTTTTGTCGAACCACTGGCCGTTATTTTTGCCTATCCAGTTCAGACTTTCGCGCTGAGACTCTGTAATTAACGGGTTATAAGGACGGGCTTCCGGCGTAAAGTAGTAGGTCGAATCACCGCCCATTTCATGCAGGTCTACAAACACCAACGGGTAGTATTTCAGCAAGGCATCAATTTGACCGCTAATTTCTGGTTGCGTCAGAGCAATCCAGTCTCGGTTCATATCGAATAAATAATGGTTTGTGCGCCCGTTTGGCCAGGGCTCGTTATGTTCCGCACTGCGGCGATCACCCGAATGTTCCATGCCAACACTCATGTAGTAGCGGTCAACAAAACGTGCTCGTCCGTCCGGATTTTGCAGTGGGTCAATAAAGACCATGGTGTTGTCTAACCAGCGCTGCGTTTGCTCGCGTTGGTCATGCAACAAATGATACGCCGTCATCATAGAGGCTTCCGGCGACGAAATTTCATTGCCATGAACACCATACGACAGCCAAATACTACCCGGCAGTTCGTTAATTAGCTTTTCTGCTTCACTTCGGCTGGTCTTGCGCGGATCCGCGAGTGACTGCATACCCTGCATAAAGCCGTCAAAGTCGGCAATATTTTCTTCGCTGGAAATAATCGCATAATACAATGTGCGACCTTCCCAGCTTTCGCCGTACTCCAAAAGCTTCACCTGCTTAGGGTACGCCGCTTTCAGCGCCTCAAAATAGCGACTCATATCCGCCGGGCTGGTTATTTTGGTGCCGAGTGGATACCCAAGCACCTGCTCTACCGTCACTTCAGAATCGGCATAGTTAGCTTCAGGTAGTAGTGAGCTTTCTCCAGCCAGTTGCTGAGCTTGTGAGGGAAAAACAAACCAAGAAGCGGCTACAAGAGCCGCAATTTTGAGACTGCGCATGGTCATTCCTATTGTTCAATACACTTTTTAATAGTGTTTAGGGTTTCTTTTTATGTTCCCCTAATGTAAAAGCTTGAACAAGGGAAGTGAAGCTCAATTTAGGCGCTATGAATAAAAAGACTCAATTAACCACGCTGCTGGCGGCTATAGCCACAATGTTAGTGTTGGCCGGATGCCAAATAACACCTAATAACGTAAAACGCGTGATCAATTCCGGCGTGCTTAGCGGTAACGACCCAACCGCCGTAGTGGAATCTATGGCACGTGAACGTTTGCAAAGCTACCGCAACAACCCACAACTGCTTATTACCGACATTGAGGACTTACGCGAGGCTTTGAGCAACCTGCGTGCCGTTGCTGAGGCCATATGGGGTGACGAGGAAGACACGGTTCCCAGCGCGAAAAAATACGTTAAATACAGCGATAACTTTCATGCTAAAGCTGTGGTCGACTTTGAGCAGGGGTTACTCACTGTTGCGACTCTACATGACAGCGCCACCAAAACTCAGACCCGACAAAAGCTGCAAGCGGCAATCGTGCGTACATTACTAACACCGTCAGATTTAACAGCAGTCGATATATTTACGGCCAAAGAGTCACAGGCCTCGGGCAAACCATTTTTAAGCGGGCAAGTCGTCGACCATGATGGTGTCGTAGTTGAATACCAATGGCGAGCGAATCGTTTTGCAGAATATTTAGTAACGAATAAGCTGCAGGTTCGTCAGGTTCAAGAAAAAGATGTTTACGAAGTAGAAATCCCACTTGTCGACGAGCATAAATCATTACGTAAGCATCAATATTCAGACTATGTTATAGCCGCCGCTAACCGGTATAGCATTGAGCCTGAGCTGATTTACGCCATTATAGAAACGGAAAGCAGCTTTAACCCTTACGCGGTCAGTCACGCAAATGCCTATGGCTTAATGCAAGTTGTTCCATCAACCGCCGGCCGTGACGTGTTCGAGCGTATTCGAAAAATACCAGGACAGCCCACTTCTCAACAGCTGTTTGATCCTGCACAAAATATCGACATTGGCAGCGCCTACCTTCACATATTAAATACTCAATATTTAAAGGCTGTTTCAAACCCGAATAGCCGAGAGTATGCTATTATTTCAGCCTACAACGGCGGCGCCGGTAATGTACTAAAAACATTTTCCAGCAACCGCAGCCGAGCTTTACAAATAATAAACCGAAGCCAGCCCGGCCTTGTGTACCAGAGCTTAACATCGAAACATCCATTGGCAGAGAGTCGTCGTTATTTAGAAAAAGTAATGTACTTTAAGCAGAACTACTAATTACCCCTAAACATGCATATTTAATCGGAAAGGAAGTAATGACCCGAGAGCTATTCATTAAGATACTTTGGCGATCACTTGCTGCATTTTTTGTTTTGCTGGGGTTAATTGGGATTGCGTTACCGGTTATGCCGACTGTTCCGTTTCTCATTGCTGCGCTGTGGGCCGCGAGTAAGGGCTGGCCAAGGCTCGAGTCATGGTTAATCAATCACCCTAAGTACGGTCCAGATATTCAGGTATGGCGGGAGTATCGAGTCATTAAACGACGCTCTAAAGTCTATGCCCTAATCATGATGGCTTGTGGTTATGTAGTCCTTTGGCTATTTGTTCCTCAAGTCGCAAATTGGCTAAAAGTAATCGTGGGACTCGTTTTAATTACCGTCGGAAGTTGGTTAGTTAGTCGACCAGAGTCACCACCGAAAACAAAAACTGATTCTCCTTAAATTTATAAAAGGAAGAACTTTGATCTAAGTCACCTGCTTCGGAACTGTACAAATGGCCTCGGTGTTAAAATACACGGAGATTAGTCTGAATTTGAGGTTCATATGTCAGTTATTAAGTGGGACAGAAGGTTAATTGCTAAATACAATATTAATGGTCCGAGATACACATCGTATCCAACGGCATTAATGTTGTCTGAACAGTTTTCTCAAGATAGCATCGCCAATGCACTGAAAACCGCCGGCGATGAGCTGTGCTTATACCTGCATTTGCCGTTTTGTCATAAGCTCTGCTATTACTGCGGCTGCAACAAGGTCATTACCCGCCATCAGCATAAAGCGGACAAATATTTAGACTACCTTGCACAAGAAATGGCGATGTATCAGCCATTAGTTAAAGACAAGAAAATTCGTCAAATTCACTTAGGTGGGGGAACGCCTACCTTTTTGACCGAGGAACAACTGACACGACTGATGGACTTGGTTCATCAGCACTTTACCTTTGCTGAAAACCCAGAGGTGAGCATTGAGATAGACCCGCGCAGCTGCAGCGATGAAAAACTACGTCACTTGCGCGATCTTGGCTTTAACCGTGTCAGTTATGGCGTACAGGACTTTGATAAAAAAGTACAAATTGCCATTAACCGCGTGCAGGATGTCGACCTTATTGCACATCAGTTAAAACTCAGCAAAGAGCTGGGCTTTGACTCAATTAACCTCGACTTAATTTATGGTCTGCCTTATCAGCGTCCGGAAACTTTTAAGAAGTCGATAGAACAAGTCATTGAAATGGATCCCGATCGCATTTCCGTATTCAGCTACGCGCATTTACCACAGCGCTTCGCCGGTCAGAAGAAAATACCCGAAGAGTCCATTCCACAGCCGTCAGTTAAGTTGAGCTTGCTCGAACAAGCCATTACTCAGCTCAACGACGCCGGCTATCAGTTTATTGGCATGGACCACTTTGCTAAAAAAGACGACGGCTTAGCCATTGCCCAACGCGAAGGTCGCTTACAACGTAACTTCCAGGGTTACACCACAGACGGTCAGGACGCATTACTAGGCTTAGGCGTGTCCTCTATTAGCCAGGTTAACGGTGTGCTATGGCAGCATGAAAAAGAGCTACCGGCTTACTACAAAATGATAGATAGCGGACAAAAGCCCATTGTTAAAGGCATGGCATTAACCGACGAAGACAAAGTGCGTGCAGCACTTATTTCACAAGTCATCTGCCACTTTGAGCTCGATATAGAAGCCTTTAAATCACAGTGGAATATCGACGATTTCTGGGCACATTTTGCTGAAGCCATACCGTTGCTAAAACCGTTTATTGAAGACGGCTTAGTCGACGTGTCCGACAAAAAACTTCGCGTCACAGAATTAGGCCGCCTTTGGGTCCGCAGCATTTGCGCTTGTTTCGACGAATATCTGGACCACGGCCAGAATAGGTACTCCAAAGTGGTTTAGCGGACAGCAGGGAAACGCTCTCTCCGGGCCGGGTATCTGTTATCAGAGAGTGTGTGGCGCCAAGGATGGCGCCACGCAAGCCCCCCACGGATGGGTTAACGGCGTCTCTCTGGTAACAGATACCCAACCCGTCGACGCTTTTTCCAGCCCTCCTTGTTAGATTAATTAGGAGGTTGTATGAAAGATTGTCGTTGGGAGCCTTCCGAACAGCAGGATCAAATTGCGTCACTTGATGAGCTTAGACAAAAGTGTCCTGTTGCCCAAAGCGAGATGTTAGGTCATGCGGTACTAACGCATAGCGATGTTCGCTCGGTTATCGAAGATCATGAAACGTTCAGCAATGCAGCAGGCTCTCACCTATCGGTTCCTAACGGGATGGATCCGCCTGAGCATGGTATTTTCCGAGAGGTGATTGAGCCCTATTTTAAGGCTGATCGCTTACGGGATTTTGAGCCGACTTGTCGGCAAATTGCTCAGGGAATCATTAGCAGAATTACACCGAATACGGCATTGGATGTTGTCAGTAAAATCGCAAAGCCTTTTGCATTACATATTCAGTGCGCCTTTCTCGGTTGGCCAGAATCGCTAACAGGTACACTAGGCGAATGGCTTGAAGCAAACCAGCAAGCCATTGTGAATAACGATAGAGCAACGTTAAAGCAAAAGGCGGATGAGTTTGAGGCATTGATTCATCAGCAGCTTGACGTTCGCAGACAATCAGACTCAGCCAAAGACGACAATACATGCCGCTTAATGCTTGAAACAGTCACAGTGAATGGCGAAACGCGCAGCCTTCACAAAGACACCGAAATTGCCGGTTGCCCTGTCAAAAAAGGCGACAAAGTGACAGTACTCTGGGCCTCGGCCAATCGCGATGAGTCCGTATTCGGCAAAGCCAATACATTTAACCCTGAGCAAAACAAAGCCCACAACCTACTTTACTGGCGAGGCATACACGTATGCCCCGGCGCACCGCTGGCCAGAATGGAACTTCGTGTATTTGTTCAGGAGCTGCTAGATCATTTTACTCAGTTTGAGTTGGTCGACAGCCCTATAAGAGCCAACTACCCGTCCGGTGGCTTCATTAACTTACCTATAAGGTTGACCGCAAATGCTTAGTTCAATATAGACATGAGTTTTAACGTTGACTTCAACTATATTTTATACAAATCTAAAATGACTTATGGACAAGATATGACTTAGGACTGTTTATATGCGCAATTTACTATTACTCTCCTGTTTTTCTTTCTTGTTACTTGGATGTGCGTCAACAGAGGGCTACAAAAAGGTCCTAGATTCATGGGTCGGAGTGAATGAAGAAAGACTGTTTGATTCTTGGGGATATCCATCGGGCTCGTTTAAAGCTCCTAATGGCAATACTGTTTATATTTATTCGTCATCTGGACAATTTACAATGCCTACTCAAACCAATTCGACATACTCAGTCTATGGAAACTCAGTATACGGACAAAGCACAACTACAGGCGGCCAAACCATTAACTTATCCTGTATCACCTACTTTGAAGTGGATAACGTGGGATTTATAGTTGATTGGCGCTTTAAAGGCAATAACTGCAAAGCCTAATCCGAATTTTTTAAAAGTGCGAATATGGCTAAAAAGACTTTGAATAAATTAACTAACGCCGAGAAAAGAATAGTTTGGGCCGCAGAATATTGGAGAACCCGTACAGGTAAGGCTTCCTTAGATAACAAAGCTCAGGCTATCTTAAAAAGTGCATTGAGCTCTAAGTATCGCTCCTTCACCATCAGTGAACTATCAAAAAAATTTGGAGTAACACCAGAAGAAGTTATAAAAGGGCCACCAAAGTACAAAACTGCAGTAAACTTATCTCCCCAGGAAAGGTCGATACAAAAATCAGGCTTCCAAGAAGGAGCCAAAATACCTGTCTCAAATATTAGAAAGATTGACCGCTGATGGCTGAAATCGAGAAGTCCAAAAGCTTAGTACCAACTATCCGCAAAGTCGTACGACAAAAAAGGCTACCTCTACCTGTACATTTTTAGCGGCGTTGGTTATCTTTTAAAGGTAAGTGACATGTAGATAGTCACAAGGAGATACCTTATGAATGTTCGAAAAAACAAGTCTGACTTAGAAGCTGTTAAGCGACCCTTGATGTTCCGCTTCTGGAAGTTCATTGATAAAAAGCTTAACGGTTCCTATACGGACTATGAAAGGCTAAATGACGCCTACAATTCAACTCTGAAAGTAGAAATAAAATCTAACGGAGTAAAACTAGACATTAACTCCTTGCTAGAAAATGATGAGGTTACTCGCCAAGTTCGAGCATTAGACAGCGCGGAAACTTATAAGATAGCCAAAACCTAAGGACTAAATAAAAATTGGTAAAAGGGACTTTACTGACACTTTTAGCGGTGGCCTTAACCAGTTACTTTTTTAACACTACGTATATTCAGCAAAAATATCGCATACCAAAGTTTCAAGGACACCACCTCCTATACAGGTCACTTCTAACCGGTGTCAGTTTCTTTGGGTTAGCGACAGTTCTTTTTGTAGTGGCTTGGCCTCTCACACAGCAAGCCTCATGGCTATTTACCAGCGCACAAAAAGCATTTCCGAACATAACGCAGTCGGACTTCAATTTAGTATCGATACTCATTATCGCATTCGTTCTGTCACTTTCAGCCGCAAGGCTAATGAACTATTTAGCGCTAAGAGCTTATTTTTCTCGCTACCAACAACAAGGCGGCGATAATATCACTCAACACATACGAGTCTCCGATGCAGCAAACAATAAGCAATTACGAAGCTATTCGAACTATTTCTATGAGCTTGATACCTATACCAAACATACAGAAAATGCTTATATCACGCATGTAATCCAAGCTTTCAAAGAGCCTCACGTATTACTTCTGACACTTGAAAATCGTCGGTGTTATGTGTGCTTACCATGCGAGTTTAAAGCTCCCAGAACTCATCAGGAAAGCCAGGAATTAGCAATAATACCGTTGCTCTCAGGATATCGACATGAAAAAGACCTTTGCTTAGAACTAACCACAGACTACAAAGATGTAAGAAATATCCTCTCTAAAGATAGACAAGAAATAAATGAGTCTCAGCAACAAAAAGAGGAAGATAAAAGGGTGCTAGACTCATTTAAGGTAACTTTACCCTACGACAAGATAGTCTCTATCAGCTCCTTCGATAGAGCGAGATATCGCCAGTTTAAAGAGCAAGAGAATATCCGTCGCTTAAATATCGAGAAAGCAAGAAACGCCCGACCTCTTCGTTTGCCCAGAGGGCGCAATCAATTAAGGCGGAGGCTAACCAGCTAACACAGGGAAAGGACGTTCGCGTGGTTAAAGCTTTCACCGCAAAAAAGTCCTTTCCCTTCCCCCCAGCCTATATATGGAACGTTGCTTCGTTCAGCCACAGGTGCAGCAGTATGCTTGCTATGTAGCCTAGTGCAATGACGGGAGTCCATTTTAGATGTGAGGCAAAGGTGTAGTAGCCGCGCGCCTGACCCATTAAGGCAACACCGGCGGCTGAGCCAATGGAGAGTAAGCTACCACCGGTACCTGCTGTGAGGGTAATGAGCAGCCACTGGCCGTGTGACATGTCGGGCTCCATAGACAGCACCGCGAACATAACCGGAATGTTATCGATAACCGCTGACACTACACCTAAAATACTGTTTGCCAGGGTGGCGCTCATTCCGCCGTACAATGACTCCGACAACAGGCTCAAATAACCCATGAAACCTAAACCACCAACGCACAGTACAATACCGTAGAAGAACAGCAAGGTATCCCACTCGGCTCGAGAGACACGACTGAATACATCAAAAGGTACTACCCCACCTAGTTGCTCCAGGCGCTTTTGGTCGCCTTCTCGCTCGGCCATAGCACGTTTACGCGCTAATGAGCCTGGTAAAGTCATACGCAGGAAATAGCCGAAGAACTGTAAGTAGCCCAGACCCATCATCATGCCCAATACCGGTGGCAAATGCAGCCAAATATGGCAGATAACGGCGGTTGCTACGGTCAGTAAAAATAATGAAGTAATACGCAGTGCGCCACGCTTCAACTCAACTTCTGTATGCAGTGTGCTGGGTTTCTTGTTTTCAATAAAGAAACTCATCACAAGCGCTGGTATTAAGTAGTTAGCCACTGACGGCAGGAACAGCCTCAAGAACTCGGTAAAAGTAACCTGTCCGGCTTGCCAAACCATAAGCGTGGTAATGTCACCAAAGGGACTGAACGCGCCACCTGCGTTGGCCGCAATGACAATACTGACACAGCATAAAGCGACGAATTTTTTGTCATCTTGCGCCACTTTCATAACCACGGCACACATCAACAGTGCGGTTGTCAGGTTGTCAGCAACGGGCGAAATAAAGAAGGCTAAAATACCCGTTATCCAGAACAGCTTGCGGTAGCTGAAGCCCTTCTTCAAAAGCCAGGCGCGCAAGGCGTCGAATAAGCGCCGCTCTTCCATCGCATTGATATAAGTCATTGCCACCAGCAAGAAGAGCATCAATTCAGCAAACTCTAACAAGTTATGTCGAAATGCTGACTCCGCTAAAGCCGCATGCTCTCCGGTATAGACAACGCCAATGAGAATCCAGATAACGCCGGCGGCGACCAGCACCGGCTTGGATTTTCTCATGTGAAGTTTTTCTTCGCCCATTACCAGAATATATGCGAGAGCGAAAATAATCAGGGCGGCGTAGCCAACGGTGGAAGAGGTTAAATCGATACGGTCAGCAGAGGGCTCTGCTGCCAGTACTGATACCGAAAATAACAGGGAAATGACGGTAAGCAGTAATTTTGTCATGGCGCTTTTTTAGCGCAAGTTATGCCGGACTACATAACTTGCACCAACTCTCCTTGTCGGTTAATGGTTAAAAAGTGTTTGATCATGCCAGTCTGAACTTGAAATGCGAACGGAGAATACCACAAAACCACTTTTTTACAGCATTAAAAAAGTGGAAGTTAAATTCCCTCTTTGTAGGTAGATATGTCAAGTTACCTACTTTATGTCACTGGCTATTACGTGAGTTGGTAAACTTGCTCTGTCACCGGGTTATCTTCGGGCTTCTCGCCATTGACGATACCTTCGTCGGCCTCTAACTGCTCAATGCTAAAACGCTGACCAAAACCGGATTCCACTTCGCCTTCACTGACAGAAAACGGTGGTCCTTCCCGATAACCGGCAGGATACTGCAACGTTATCAATAGCCCCTGAGCGCGTTCAGGCAACTGCTCGCTTAACTGCTTCACATAGCGGGTACGCATTTCCGGCGGTAACGCCACCATGGCAGCGCGGTCATACCAAGCGTCAACGTCAGTCATGTCGGCTCCGGTTAGCTCAAAAAAGTCTCCCACCCAAATGACCAGTTCATCCAGTGCGTACTCCTTAAACTTACCTTTTTGCGTCACTGTCGGCGTTAACTCGTTGTCACTGAAAAACTGCTGTACCGCAATATCGCTCAGCTCTATACCGAACACCCGGTAACCGTTGTCTAATAACCACAGCATATCGTTTGATTTACCGCACAGCGGCACAAATACCGTCGCACCCGGCTTGGCGACTTTCTTGAAGTAGCGCCGCAGCATCTCGTGAGCTTCCGGGCGGTGAAAGCCAATTTGCTGATTTTCCCATCGTTCATGCCAAAAGCTGGCTTCCATGGTGACTCCTTAAATCAAAAACGATTACTACCAATAAAAAAGCACCCACGAAGGGTGCCTTTAAATACATTAAAAATCCAGTAGTACTGAGCCCTACTGTAACTGTAACAGCGGCGACCCGGTACTGACAAAATCAAAACCTTTAATGTCCGCTTCTTATTCTAAGGCTCAACGCTCAAAATCAGCTACTGCTCACCCTCAGCTAAGATAAGCGAACCAAATTTACCAATTATTGTTTCAAGACCCACTGTTGCTATATCATTGAACTGTTAGTAACAGAACGCTGGTTATTTATGCTGAGCAATGCGTCAATTATCAATGTCTTTCGAATATTTCTTGCGATTATTGTGGTTGCCGCCAGCGCATCCTCTTTATCTGCTTTCTGTCTGCTAGAAAGTTCAGCGAAAGATACCAAGCTTATTAATACTACTACCGCCATACGCACTAACACCCATAAGTTCACCACCGAGTTTATCAGTAACCAAAAAGAACAAGCTCAGGCGACCGCAGAAGAGATTCAACGGCTTTGGGGGAGCCCCGCTCTGAGATCTCTTACATTAGAGGCCGATGCAGAGATTAAGAATTACGCAGCTCGTATAAATCAGGAATGGCAAAGCATTGTTGAGAAAGTTCAAAACAGAGGTTTTACTCAACTATCTAGTAACGACCTACAACGAATTGACTCATACGTCGACGACCTAAACGAGCTTATAAAGGTTCTGCAGGCTCAGACAGAACAAAGAATACTCACTGTGCGCATTGCTTTAGTGCTGGCGTCGCTTGTTATTGCCCTGGTGGTCTTTTTTCTATTAACCGTACTGAAGCGCAAAATTGATGAGCCGCTCACGCACTTAATGTCTGTTTCTAAGCAGTTAGGTCGCGGTGACTTTACCGCCAAATCTAAGCTTAATAATAACGATGAAATTGGTCAGCTGGCACAAACGCTGAATGAAATGTCAGAAACCGCCAGCTACTTTTACGGCGGTCTGGAACGCCGTGTCAAACAGCAGACCGAAGAACTTTCTCGTAAAAACAAAGTATTGTCGTTCTTGTATGACACCGCCCGCTCTATCATCGAATACGGTTACGATTACAGCAATTATCAGGAAGTTGTTGAAAGGCTTTACGAAGTGGGCGAAGTTGAAGACATTGAACTGTGTCTGCTGACCGAAGAAGGTAACCGCCCGTTCCTGCAATTGCAGCCACGCCCAAATTCTCATGAGCCCTGTGAAGCTGGCGACTGCGCTACCTGTATAAAAGCCGGCCCGGGCGCGTCGGTTATTGAGGACAAAATGGTCTATCGCTTTGTGTTAAAACGGGAAGATCAAAACTACGGCGTATTAATAGTACGCTGTGACCCAACAGAACCACTGGCGACTTGGCAGCAACAGCTTATGAGCTCAACCGCCGACCAACTGGCCTTGTCGCAAAGTCTCAAGTCAGAAGAAGAGCAAGTGCGCCGTCTGGCACTGATGCACGAACGTACCGTTATTGCGCGTGAGCTCCATGACTCGCTAGCGCAGGCATTGTCGTACTTAAAAATTCAGGTAACACGGCTGCACAAAGCCATCGATAAAGACGACCGTGACACCATAGACGACGTAAGCAACGAACTGCGTGAAGGCCTGAACGCAGCCTACCGCCAGTTGCGTGAACTGCTGACTACCTTCCGCCTGAAAGTCGACGGCTCTGGCCTATACAACGCGCTGCAAACCACAGTGAAACAGTTCTCAGAACAAAGCGACATGGCCATTAACTTGGATTATCGCTTAAACAATATTCCACTAGCACCGCACGAAGAAATTCACCTGCTACAGATTATTCGTGAAGCCAGCCAAAACGCCATAAACCACAGCGAAGGCAGCGAAGTCAGCATTACCCTGTCGCAACCAAGCGGACAAGACGTTGAGCTAAGCATTCGCGACAACGGCATTGGCCTGCCTGAAAATGCCGAGAAAATTAACCACTACGGCCTGGCAATTATGCAAGAGCGCAGCCGCAACCTGGGCGGCGACATTCGTCTGAATCGATTGGAAGAAGGTGGCACCGAAGTGTTCTTTACCTTTACCCCAGATTATTTGTTGCAGTAAAGGGCTGCTTTAAAATCACCAACCAAGTGACGGAACCACTGTACTTTACAAAAGTCCAAATGAGTTCCAGCTTTCTCTCGCAAGGTAATTAAAAAGGAATTTATCGTGCTAAAAAGGAACCGTTACATTGTTGTCGCTTTATTATGCATTCTCATCCCTCTACTAGAAACTTTAGGAGAAGGCACTCTTTGGGGGTTACATTACGAATCGCCCAGAGCAATGGATACACTCGGCGATATCGTTCGCTTAGTTAAATTATTGAGCGTCGTTGCTGGCCTTTATTTGCTGGTTAAAAATCGCTCTATAATTGCTGAGGCTTTCCATTCAAAAGTATTAAAAATCACATTCTTCAGTGTTTTTTATTTACTTTCATGGGTTCAAATTCCTACGCTCCTATTGGGGAATTTATTCTTTGGAATAATGACTCCGAAGGATTACATCCACTATGAACAGAGCGCGGGTCAAGATTCATTTTACGTATACACCGCTGACCCCGGTGCGTTTGCAAAAGCTTACCACCATGTTTACTTGAAATGCTCATTACCTTTTAACCGATATAAATTAATAAAAATAGGAAGAGTCGGCTGGCTTGGTGATTTTGATATAAAACGGGGGGATAACAACTTGGTTTTAAGCTCGAAAGGTACCGTTAATGGGTCCCCTGATCTTTACCGCTTATCCATGGATAATGTGAGTTGTGGGGAGAGTGAACATTTTGGCTCCAGGCATTAGATCGCTAGGCATTTAACCTCCCAAGGCTTTCGTAACCCCAAAATGCGTTCTAGATTGATGGTACAAGTTTCAGATTTTCTCCGGTGGAGTCAACATACTTTTTAACCGTTCTACGTCCTCTTGCATTTGCGCTTGTTTATTCGTGGCAGCTTGAAGGCTAGAATTTTGAGCCTCTAATAGCTTTATACGCTCTTCTTGTTTTTTTATTAGAGTTTCAGCTTCCTCAGCAGTTAGGCTCTTTCCAGCGGCCAGTATCACATCCTTCTTGTTGCAGCCGGATAGTAGGATTATTAGTATAAAACCCATCGCTGTTTTACCGAACATATTCATTAGCGAATCCCCTTATGCGAATCTGTTGCATTGGCTTTGTTTATTTGAGAGCGTGCTTGCCGGGCTTTTTCTTTTACATAACCCAGCCCCCTGCTAAGCCATATGACGACCCTATCAAGAATGTGGTCCCTTGCACTAATAGTGAGAAGAACAAAAGCGGCTGAAAAAGAAACTAACTTAAAAAAGTTGAAAAAGAAGATGAAAGCGAAAAACCAAAAATATTTTGTGCTATCTTTTTCAAGCCCCAACGCTATAAAGAATTCATTTACGGTTGCTTGCCTAAATGCCTCTAAAATAAGACTGAGATTAACTAAGGCACGACCAACGTCATTGTCATTATTGGCTTTGATTGAGCTTTCGTAGGCTATCTCTGAGAAGTTTCCGAATTCTGCGTTATTGATAAAGAATACGTGAGTATCTTTTGCACTTGTTACAGCAGCCAGGATTACTGTAAAAACAATTACAGTCGTAAAAAGGCTAAACACCCTGGCAACAGCTGTTTGAGATTCCTTATCCTTCATCGGTATGTCGTGAGTGGCTTTTTCTATCGATTTACTTCGAAAGAGTCCAGTTGCCCACCCTGAGACAAAAACAGCTACTGCTATCACCATAAATGAATGCTTTAAGGTTAGCGATTTTAATATAATTACGAACGCAGCTGCAAAGGTGAGTGCGGCTAGGATAGAGATAGTGATCTGTACAAGCCCATTTCTATTAAACCATTTATATGGAATGCTATCTTCCACAAAATTTGCTCTAACCACCGCACGCATGCCTTTACGTAGTGAAAATATAATCCAGGTTAACAACGCCAAATTGAGAAGAGTAAGCAGACCAAGAAGTATATCGCTTTGGGTAATGAGCAAATTATTGAGAAAAAGGTAGCCTATTATAATTATCCCTAAGGCCACCCCAGGGGTTACTTTCACCCCTTTTTTTCTTTGTTTTTACTCTTTGAAGTATCCATATTACAAACTCCATTTGTGTCATTTAAGGCGAGGTCTGATAGGTTTACCACGCGTAGTAAGAGAGTGCTTGAAGATTTGATGACTTATCTGGCGTTTTTATTAGTTTGATTAACTTATCATCTAATAAAAAATAAACCCAAGCATCGAGCACTTCCCCCGAACAAGCGCGCACCGCAGCTCTCTCTCGGTTATACAAAAAGCCGTTTCCCTCAAGTACATCAATAGATGATAACGTTTTTTTATCAACTTTGTATAATTCACCACTGATAGGCTTGCATTTGAATTCAGGGTGCTGTTTCAAAAGAAAAGGGAAGTTTGGTCCCGTTGACGTCTCCCCCAAAAATAGGACCATGACATCGATGAGATTTCCATTAAAATGGGTCAAATGGAGATCTCGATATGAAAAAACGTTACAGCGAAGAACAAATCATCAAGGCCATCAAAGAGCATGAGGCCGGTGCCAAAGTCGACGAAATTTGTCGTCGAATGGGAATTTCCAGCGGCACGTTTTATAACTGGCGTAGTAAATATGCCGGAATGGAAGTGAATGAGGCCAAGCGTCTAAAAGA
>VAOV01009951.1_pt1 | contig 17757 bp, 12 predicted proteins | sample 3393941 | NCBI WGS metagenome assembly VAOV01 (sample SAMN08290427, study PRJNA428436) | hydrothermal vent metagenome | isolation source: Deep-sea hydrothermal vent chimney | place: Indian Ocean: Southwest Indian Ridge | depth 2398 m m
AAATGATGGAGCTTATGGACATGTTGCTTGCTAAGAAGCGTTCTGGCGATCGCAAGACTTGGCTAGAAAGCAAAGGAAATATGGCAGAAGTCGTGTTGTAATGTAGTTTTTAGGAGAAGTTTATAAAGTTTAATCAGAATATTATAAATTTTATGGCAGTTGTTTATAAAATGCGCTAATCTAACAAATATATGAGCTGATGTGGTGCATCTAAATGAGAGTACCTGCAAGAAAAATAAAGAAGTCAGCAGTAAAAAATATTGTCCGATTCGCTCCAATAAAATCGAACAATGGCAAATCTATCTTGGTCGAGTCTATCCTTGAAGCTAAATACTGTCTTCATATGGAATTCGACCCGAATGTCATATCATATTTCCCTCAGCCTAAAACCTTCAACTTAGGAGACGATGAACTTCGAGTATCGTATACGCCAGATTTTGAGGTAAATATGGTGGACGGTAGTCTTCTGTTTGTTGAAGTTAAACCAGAATATCGAGCCCGCTCCGAGTATTATCAAAAAGTTTTCTCACACTTCAAAAGCTATTTAGACGGCACAAATGCTAAGTTTCTTTTGGCTAGTGAAAGTGACATCGACGCACAACCTTTACTTTCAAACTATCAGAAGCTTTATCGCTTTAGGAAAAGGCCAGAAATAGCGACAGAGCAGCTATATCATTTTGCTTCAGCTAATAACTCTCCTTTTATACTCAAAGACCTACTCAACACGATAAATAACGAAGTAAGTATTCGACAAGTCTATTCATGGATTGCAAATGACTTTTTGAAATTTGATATTCACTCTACAGAGCTGAACATTGAAAGTGAGGTTTGGTTCGATGTCTAACATCAACTTGATTGAAGGCACAATTCTAGAATTGTGCAATGAAGGGGAAACTAGAAAGTGCATAATTAGATCGATTGTACGTAATCAGTTAGTACTCGCAGATATAGTGTCTGGGAAAATAGAGAAAACCACCATTGAAATAATGCAGAACCTATCAACTAATGAAAAGTTGAGGATTTTAGCTGCTGAGAAAAACCACGGTTCGCTTACTTTCACCGATTTGTCAGAAAAAGAACAAAGTGAAGCTTCTAGAAAATATGAGTATGTAAAAGAACTGAGAGTTAATGGTATTTCGAAAATAACTGCCACGAGTTCAAACTCAGTGATAGCTCGGATAGCAGAAAAAAGAGGTGAAAAGGCTCCTCATTGGCAGTCAGTAAGGAATTGGATGAAAAATTTCGTTGCTGCTGGTCACAAAATAAGCGGCCTGTATCCAAAACACAAATTTAAAGGTTCTACGGCTCCAAAAATAAGGGAAGAAGTGCTTCACATCATAAATATTGAAAGTAAGCGCTATTTGAGGGCAAGTAGACCTTCTATGGCGTCAATCTATAGAAACGTCGAAGCAAGAATTATTGAGCATAACCTGTCAAATCCTCTTACCCTTCTTGAAGTTCCATCTTATTTGACGGTCAGGCAGCGCACCTTAGCTATTCAATATAAAAACAAACAAAAAACTAGAAAAGGCGATAAGGCATTTGAAGCTGAAATGGCTGATGATCATAGCGGTATTGTCACATCAAGAATTCTAGAGCGAGTCGAAATAGACCACACGGACTTAGATATTCATGTGATTCACGATGATTTACTTACTCCGTTGGGGCGCCCTTATATAACCGCCTTAGTCGACCATTATTCCCACATGCTTTTGGGTTTTCAGCTGTCCTTTGAAAATCCATCTTTTGCATCGGTATGTACTGCTTGCATTAATGCGTTTCTACCAAAGACAGATACGCTTAAATCGCTTGAATGTGACTTTAAGTGGCCGGCGCATGGAATTCCTGAGACGTTGGTAACGGATAACGGTAATGAGTTTTGGGGAAGAGATTTTGCCGCGGTAGCCGATGAGCTGGGGTCTACTTTTCAGTATTGCCCAATCCGAAAGGGACGATATAAAAGCCGAGTTGAACGCTTCTTTGGAATAGTAAACTCGATGCTACTTGATGACCTCCCGGGCGTTGTAAGAAAAAAAGGGAAAGCCGCAGAGAATTATAATGCAATACAAGACGCGACTATTACTTTCACCGATTTTAAAAAACATTTTTTGGAATGGATAGCTGGCGTTTACCACAATATCGAAGTGGGTGACACCGGACTAACACCAAATGAGCTCTGGAGTTCTTCCGAAGAGTTATTCCCTGTCGCGGAAGAAAGAGCTGAGGATTTAATTCCCATATTGTTTGCAACCGAGGAACGAATACATAGGAAGGGTGGCATCCGGATCTTCTCATTGCAATACAACTCAGACGTGCTTAAGGATGTTTATCGTCGTGATGGACCAGGTGAGGTAACTATCAAATACAACAAATTCGATATTGGCTACATACTTGTTTTAGATAGCGTTAATCGAGTTTATATACGAGTTGATTGTGATGATTACCAGTATGCAAAAGGTGTATCCGAGTATGAACATAAACAGATAACTGCGAGAGTAAGACAATCTAAAAAGACAAAAATTGAGTGCGTAGATTTGCAGAGAGCAAAAGTCTCTTTGGCAAAACAACGAGATGAATTTCATGCTAGAAATGGAAGGCGAAAAAACAAGGTGACTGGCGCAAAAGCCGCAAGAATCGAAAAGGTTGGAGTTCCAGAGCTTTCTATTGTCCCAAAAGACTTTGATAAAGCTATACCACTCTCGTTAGATGACGAAGTGGATGATCTGGACTTAGACGGCTGGGCGGTGGACTAATGCAAATTCATAATAAACCATTTATTAAGAGCCCATTCGTAGAGCAGATATTGAAACTGTTCGACTGTTTGAGACAAAAAAACGAAGGGTATGGTGTTGCCTCATGCATGCTGTTAACTGGCGAGTCAGGAAGTGGCAAAAGCGAACTCGCAAAATATTATTTGAAAAACAACCCTGTTATCGAAGAGGAAGAACGAACTAGGATTCCAGTTCTTCATTTTGAACTCAAATCGGTTTCAACCCCGCGAGATCTCCTTATTTCACTTCTTGTTGCTATTGGAGATCCTCAAAAAGGGAAAAACGCAAGAAATCAGGACGAGCTATTCGGAAGGTTAGTTGGGCTTATCAAGGTTGTTGGCATGGAACTACTGATACTAGATGAAATTCAGGTAATAATCGAAAGGAGAAGCCAACAGGTTTTGACCGGTATCGCGGACCTTTTTAAGGACCTTATAAAAAATACCGAAATTCCTATTGTTTTTGTTGGTATGCCGTGGAGTCGATACTTAATTAATGCAAATCGCCAACTGGAAAGAAGAGTCAAATATCGATATCAGTTTCCTGTTTTTCGAGTTAGCTCTAAATCCGAGCGAGATGATTACCGAAGGTTCCTTAAATTATTGGCGAGGAGCTACGAATTGGATATCACACTAGAATCGCTAGAAACAACATATCGTGTTTTTGCCGCGACTGAAGGAATAGTTTCAAATACAGTTGAACTGGTGTCTGACGCTTCAATTTTGGCGAAGATGAATAATGAAAATATGGACACACTACTGCTTGCCAAAACGATGAGAAGTTATGGAGTGCCAGATTCAGAGAACCCATTTTTAATCGACATCAAAGCAATTCTGATCAAGGAGCTAGTAAAGCATTCAGACTGGCAATTTAATGCTCGAGCTAACAAAAATGCTCACGTCGAAGGGGAGTATTGTTTATTCGAAATTTCAGCGGAAGGGAAATTAATTTCACACGTAGCATGAGCTGAAAAGTCACGACAATGAGTCTTTTATACAGAGGGCATAAAAAGCCGGACGAGTTTTTGGTTGACTACATAGCAAGAATGTCTTTCCAGAATGGTTTTCGTTTGCCTAGCAAGTTCAAAAAATATCTACGCGATGAAGTTGATAAATTTTTTGATGGCAGTGGTTACGATCTGTTTTTTGAATCTCAATGGAGATTAGGACTTGAGCTATGTATATCTAGAAATATTGATATTGATGAGCATAGACGAGTCACGAGCTCAAAATGTTTTTTGTGGCGTAGAGTGCCGACTATCTGCAATCAATGTTTTGAATCTGAGCAATATATTCGCTTTTATTGGTGGATTTCCTCGTATCAGAAATGCCACTTTCATGATGTTGTTCTTCCTGAGACTAAAGTCAATTCTGCGACTGAATCTCAGAAGGTGCTCAATAAAGTTTTAGTTGATAAGTTACCTGAACTTTTAAATATGTGTTTGAGTCATGAAAAATGTCAAAGAATCGTTGTAGACGCTTTTGAGCACTTTTTGTGTATTTCTAAAATAATTAAAGGGCTAAAATCATATCTCGATAAAGACGAACGTATAGGTAAAGTCTTAAAAGATTTAGAAATTTTTTTAAGCGACCGATTACTATCTGATAATGGTGAGAATGAGCGAATACTTGTTATAGCTAGTTTTCTTTCTAGTAAATTAGGTGAATACGATTTTTGGATGAGAATTATATGCATGCTAATTTTCAATCACCTTAGTGGGTTAAAATCTGATTTTCCAGTCAATCAAGTTGGAGCTAAATACCTTAGAGTCAGTATTTATTATTTATCGACCGACAAAGGCCTCCTGTATTACACCTCAAAAATCCTAGATTTTCGCGCAACCCATGAAACGTTCGATATCCCATTAGAGAATCTACTTCCCCAAAAATATTCTTTCAGCGAAGAATTCGTCAGAGCATATAGGTTTTCTTTGTATAGGTGTCGAACATTGGATTACTTTTCTCAGTGTTTGGGTCGTGATCGTGTTCGACGTATAGGAAATTCAATAGTCTGCAATGCGCATGAGAGTACTCTTCAATTTAATCGGTCAATGTGAGATATGACGATACTTCAGGGCAACGGTAGTTGTAAGTTACTCTTTCGACCGGCAAAAAAAGCTGATGAATGTCTTGCTAGTTTTTTCATTCGAATCGCCGAGGGTAATGGCTTCGCTCATTTGGGCCACCTTCTTGGTTACGCTGGCTTAAATTGGAAGAATAATCGCGCTCCTATTCATCAAATAATTTCTGGACAATACGACGCTATACCTCTTTTAAAAGCTTTAGGTTTACCAGAGTATCAATCAAACTTAGCCGAAGTTTACCATTCTTTTCAACGCAGAATAGACACTCCTTACATACTAGCCAAGTATCCTAGAGTTTGTCCTCAATGTCTCGATGAGGAGAGATACTGTAGAGAACATTGGGCTTTACTTCCTGTGGTGGTTTGTCCCAGACACAAAAGTATTTTGGTAGATCAAAGCCGCATTACTGGAAAAAAACTAGGGTGGTACCGTCAGCATCTAAATCAATTTGATGGAGAGAGAGAACCGATAAGAGAGCCCGGAGCGAAGGCGCGGTCGAGCTTAGTTCAACAATGCCTGCACATTGAAGCATTGCTTGCTGGTAAACAGCCAAGCAGCTCTGGACCTGCTGTATTGATGGGTTTGGAGTTAAGGGAAATGTTAAGTCTGATTCACTTTATCGCACACTATCAGACTCGACTGTTAACTGGATCTTTCAACCCTATAGCGCTGCAAAATTATGAATTGGCTCATGTTTACGACAATGTTTGGCAAATGCTTAAAGATTGGCCAGATAGCTTTTATTCCCTACTGAGCCAATATGTTGAACATCCAATGAGAAGCAAAGGTCAGGCTGGTTTAAATAAGCATTTTCGAGATATCTACGACCGCCTGCATCGGCAACAAGAGAATCGAGGTATTGCTCGTATACAGGCAGAATTTAATCGATACATCGAGGAATACTGGCCTGGTGTTTTGGCGCCGGAGCGGATAACTCGAATTCATTTAGTGTCAGGAACTCGAAACATAATCTCTAAAAAAGAAGCAGCTAGTATACTGGGATCACGCATTGCAAGGATTGATAAGCTGGTTCAACAAGGGCGAATCAAGCCGATTGTTTTCAAAGGTAAAGCACACTATCAGCGGGATAATATAGAAGCGCTTGCGCGTGAGATGACATCAAACTGGACAATGGCCGAAGCCTGCAAAGCCCTAGAAATAACTCGGTACCAACTCAAACAACTCCTGGATTCAGAAGTTATCCCCACACTACAGAAGCCGGATAGTTTGAATCGTGACTGGATTATCGATAAAAAAGGCTGTCTTGACTTGATTAGTACGTTGCGGAGCAATGCTCGCAAGTCGGAGCCTCCAATGGGTGCTTTATCTATGGCGGGAGCACAGCGGCAAGGGTACTCAATAGTCCGACTTATTTTGTCTATGCTAAGTGGAAAGCTTCAATATAGCGTTGATGCTGAAGTTGATTGCGAATCCAGCATTAAACAATTTAGCTCTTTTTGTGCAAGTCCTCGCATTATCGACATCGACTCTGAACAACTCTAAAGCCTGAACCAATGAAAACGGTTACGGAAATCCAATATATTTTATTTGGCACGTAATAGCTAGCCACTTATCTCTCGCTATCATTGGCACCGAAAGCTTACCGTCAAATGCACAGTCAAAAAATAGGGATTATGCTGCCAGTTGTCGCACAAACTCATTTAGCGGAATGTTCCCAGTGATTCATGCGATATCCCGTCGTTGTAACTAATCATAAATGTTTAGCTGAGCTCTTGAATCTCAACCAATTGATTAAACAGAGTCGGCTCGAACACTTCATTTCTAAATGAACGATAGAAGCATGCTATATAAACATTTTGATTGAGCTCACCATTACCCCTCTTTTGCCATTGTATAGGCAGTATAGGTAGATATTTTGAACATCGTATTAAAATGATAGGATTAAATTGATAGCCAGGCGAGATTGCAGTAAGGTAAAGAAAATTACAACAAAAATGTGAAAAACGGGTGAGTAATCAAACCAGCGAACTGCCTAATATCCAGTATGCACAGCGCGAAAGACTGGCGTTTATAGACTATTGCCTGGAATATGTTGGCAAGGTAAGTCGCACAACGCTTGTTGCTCATTTTGACGTGGGTGTGGCAAGTTGTTCACGCGACTTCAAGCTGTACAGCTCACTTGCGCCTAACAATGTAACTTTTACCCATCGTGATAAGTTTTATTACCGAACTGAAGAATTCACGCCGCTATTTAATCACGAGCCTTCTGTAGTGCTAAAAAGCCTCTCTGAAGGTTTTGGTGATGGGTTTGCAAACCCCAGAGTGCAGATTGATTGGATCTTTGATGCGCCCACATTAGTGCTTCCAAAGCCCGAATTAGTCGGAACGATCACTCGCACTATCGCGTCTCGTTCTGCTATTACAATCTGTTATCACTCACTCAGTTCTGGCGAAAGTGAACGCACTATCGTACCGCACGCTATTGTTAATAACGGGCAAAGATGGCATGTCAGAGCGTTCGATCTCCAATCTCAATCTTTCAGAGACTTTGTATGTACCCGCATTGAGCATGTGTCATCTTCAGAACACCTTATTGACGAGGCACAAACAGCAAGTGCAGATGCCCAATGGCAGCAAAGAGTTAGCCTTGAGCTCGTGCCACACCCAAAGCTACAGCACAAAAAATCCATCGAATTAGATTTTGAGATGCAGGAAGGAAAGCGTGTAATTGAAACGCGGGCAGCGCTTGCCGGATACCTTCTGCGCTACTGGAATGTGGATTGTTCAGAAGATGCCGACCTGCCATCAGAGCAGAATCACTTATGGCTCAAAAATTCTCAAATTAAATCAGTTATCGAAAATATCAGCTTGGCTCCCGGCGCGGTCGGATGCTTTGCAAATACAGTATCAATGGAGCAATAAACAGTGAACAACACGGAACAACAGTTTTTAAAAGCGTTGGACGACAAGTTATGGAAGTCCGCAGATAAGCTCAGAGCCAATCTGGACGCCGCAAACTATAAACATGTGGTGTTAGGCCTAATCTTTCTTAAATACGTGTCAGACGCGTTTGAGGAGCGTCAGCAGCAGCTTGTTGAACTGTTCAAGACTGACAGTGACGACAATATCTATTATCTGCCCCGTGATGATTTTGATTCAGAAGAAGAGTATACCCAGGCTCTGCATGATGAGTTGGAGGTGTTGGACTACTATCGCGAGGCTAATGTGTTTTGGGTACCAAAAGCAGCGCGATGGAAAACCTTAAAAGAAAAAGCCGTTTTACCCATTGGTACAGTGGTTTGGCAGGATGAGGCAGGCAATGATATCAAGCTACGTTCTGTGTCCTGGCTCATAGACAATGCGCTTGATGAGATTGAAAAGAGCAATACGAAATTAAAAGGCATCCTAAACCGCATCAGCCAATATCAGCTCGATAATGACAAACTGCTGGGGCTTATTAACACCTTCTCCGATACTTCATTTACCCGCCCAGTACATAACGGCGAAACCCTGAATCTACACAGCAAAGATATTCTTGGTCACGTATATGAATATTTCCTCGGTCAATTTGCTTTAGCTGAAGGCAAACAGGGAGGCCAGTACTACACGCCGAAGAGCATCGTTACCCTGATCGTGGAGATGCTGGAACCCTATTCTGGTCGGGTATACGACCCTGCGATGGGATCAGGTGGCTTCTTTGTATCCAGCGATAAATTCATTGAAGAGCATGCCAAAGACCAGCATTATGATGCGGTTGAGCAGAAAAAGCATATCTCTGTCTACGGGCAGGAGTCCAATCCAACGACCTGGAAGCTAGCGGCCATGAATATGGCTATCCGCGGTATAGACTTCAATTTTGGTAAAAAGAACGCCGATACCTTTTTGGATGATCAGCACCCTGACCTTCGCGCTGATTTTGTGATGGCCAATCCCCCATTCAACGTGAAGGACTGGTGGAGCGAAAAGCTATCCGATGATGTGCGCTGGAAGTACGGCACACCACCAAAAGGCAATGCCAACTTTGGATGGGTGCAGCATATGATCCATCACCTCGCGCCTACCGGTAGCATGGGAATTCTGCTGGCGAACGGCTCTATGTCATCCAATACCAATAACGAAGGTGAAATCCGCAAACGTCTTGTCGAAGAAGACCTCGTTGAATGTATGGTGGCATTACCAGGGCAATTGTTCACCAACACCCAAATCCCTGCTTGTATCTGGTTTTTAACCAAAGACAAATCCAACGGTATGGTGCGCAACGAGAAGAAGCGCGACCGTCGTAAGGAATTCCTGTTTATCGATGCTCGTAACCTTGGCTATATGCGCGACAGAGTACTGCGCGACTTTACTGCTGAGGATATCACCAAAGTGGCAGATACCTTCCATGCATGGCAGCGAGGTGAGGGATATGAAGATGAAGCTGGGTTCTGCAAATCCGTCGACTTGGATGAGGTCAAAAAGCATGACTTTGTTCTGACGCCAGGTCGCTACGTCGGTGCGGCCGAGCAAGAAGATGATGGAGAACCGTTTGCGGAGAAAATGGCGAGACTGACTGCAAAACTAAGTGAACAGTTTGCTGAAAGTGACAGGTTGGAGGCCGATATAAAACGGAATTTAGGAGGGCTGGGGTATGAGCTCTGATTTAAAAGATTTATGGGAAAGTGCAGGTGGAAAAGCTCCAGAACATTGGAAGTTTGTTCGTTTTGAAGACCTTCTCGCGGACTCTAAATCTATTGCTGTTGGGGTAATGTATCCGGGTGAGCACAACGATTCAGGCACACCACTTATAAAGGTGTCTGATGTTAAGAACGGAAAAGTGGTACGTAAACCAGACTTCTGTATTGATGAAAAAGTAAATCATGAGTACAGAAGAACGATGCTTAAGGGTAATGAATTATTAATTACTCTTGTAGGTAATCCAGGAGATTGCGCAATAGTCGATGAGTCTATGAAAGGTTGGAATGCGGCTAGAGCACTAGCAGTAGTAAGGTTAAAAGATCCCAGTCTTAGACCTTGGGTACGCTATGTGCTACTTAGTTCAACGGCAAAACATTTAATCAACGCCAGACTAAACACGACTGTTCAAAAGACCTTAAACCTTAAGGATGTAAAAAGTCTACCTATTCCTATTGCGTCTTCAGATGAAATAGCCAGCATTGTAGATATAGCATCAACACTTGAGTCTAAAATAAATCTTAATCAAGAAATCAACCAAACCCTCGAACAAATGGCACAGGCCATTTTCAAAAGCTGGTTTGTGGATTTCGAGCCGGTTAAAGCCAAAATCGCTGCGCTTGATGCCGGTGGCAGTGATGAGGATGCCTTAATCGCTGCGATGCAAGCCATCTCCGGTAAAGATGCCGACCAACTCGCCACCATGCAGGCAGACCAACCCGAGCAATACACCGAACTACGAGCCACCGCAGAACTGTTCCCATCAGCAATGCAGGAAAGTGAGTTGGGGGAGATACCAGAGGGGTGGAGTATTGTACAAATTAGGGATATTGTTGAGAGGTTAAAACCACCCAAAAGATACACTAAAAAACAAGTGAGTCCGCAAGGGCAAGTGCCAGTATTTGAACAAGGTTCGGATATATTACTGGGTTATCATGATGACGAACCAGGATTTATAGCTACTGCTACTGATCCAACATTTATTTTTGGTGATCATACTTGCATTACTTACCTTTCTTGCCAAAAGTTCGACATATCACAGAATGTCATTCCACTTAAAGGGTCTGTAAGACCAACGGTGTGGACTTATTACGCAATACAAGGGAAACAAATTTTTCAGGAATATCGTCGACATTGGTCTGAGTTAATCGTTAAGCAGCTCGTTATGCCTACGAGTGAAATTTGCCAACGATTTACTGACAATCTTACAGCAGGGTTATTGTTGAAGGAAAGTCTTCAAAAGGAGGTTCGACACCTTTCAAATCAACGAGATTATTTACTTCCTAGACTCCTCTCAGGCGAAATTTCTGTCGACGCTATACAATCCGACAATATTGACAGTCAACCCAATGCCATGGAGGCAATATAATGGAATTATGGTTAACCCGCGCCGGTTCTCATGGAGAATATGAGCAAAATTTTCTTGAGGAAGGTCGGGTATATTTAACGTGGGATGGACTTAATTCCGACCTTTCCAAGCTACCCGATCGGCAGGCAATGCTAGATCTGTTGGAAGCTAGATACCCAAATGAAAAACTAAAGCGCCTTCAAAATCACCGCAGCCAAATCTGGCCTTTTGCCAAAGTAATGAAAGAGGGTGACTGGGTTGTGTTGCCATCAAAGAAGCAACCGGTCATCTACGTAGGCCGAATCAACGGCGACTACCAATTCGATAAAGGTGCAGCTGACCCATTCTATCATTGGCGTGCAGTGGAATGGTTTGGACAGGAAATTCCACGTTCTCACTTCGGACAAGATTTGCTGTACAGCTTTGGTGCCTTTATGACCATTTGTAAGGTACGTCGCAATAATGCGTTAGCTAGATTGCAATCAATGGAAAAGAACGGTTGGCAACCGGAGACCGATAAAGCAGTACTTAAATCTTTAGGGAGCAATGTCCAAGCTGACAGTGATGACGCAAATGATGAAGACGGATTTGATGTAAACCTTGCAGAATTAGCCAAGCAGCAAGTTGTCAGCCTGATTGAATCAAAATTCAAAGGCCATGAATTAACACGATTAGTGGCTGAAATTTTAAAAGCCAAGGGCTATAGCGTTTGGCAAAGCCCTGAAGGTGCTGACGGCGGTGCTGATATTTTGGCATCCAATGGCATGATGGGCTTTGGCAATCAAAACATCTGTATTGAGGTGAAATCGGGTACTGGTTTGGTTGATAGACCAACTGTCGATAAGCTTCTTGGAGCAATGACCAAGTTTAATGCTGAACATGGGCTGTTTGTTTCGTGGGGTGGTTTTAAACAGAATGTTCACAAAGAAATGGCCAGTAGTTTTTTCAAGCTTAGGCTTTGGACACAAGACGATTTGCTGGATGAGTTATTTACAGTTTATGAAAAGCTGGACGATGAATTAAAAGCCCAGCTTCCGTTAAAACGCACATGGATGGTGGTAACAGCAGATGACTGAAGATCAGTTAGAACAGCAATGCTTAGAATGGTTTGCCGAGGTGGGGTGGGAAATCTCCCATGGCCCAGATATCGCACACGATGGGATTACACCTGAACGGAAGGACTACCGACAGGTATTACTGCTCGCTGATTTAGAGGCAGCAATCACTCGTATCAACCCGCATCTTCCTGCTTCTGTCATGGAGCAGGTTATCGCCATTGTCAGCAAACCAGAGAGTCTGGATACGATTGTCAGTAACCGGGCATTTCACCGTTTATTACTTGATGGTGTGCCGGTAGAATACAAACGTGACGATGAGATAGTCCACGATCATGCTTTCCTGATTGATTTTTCAGACATCTCGGCAAACCGCTTCAGAGCCATTAACCAATTCACCATTGGAGGAAGTAAGCAACTTCGACGTCCTGACGTTATATGCTTTATCAACGGGCTACCCCTAGCTGTACTGGAGCTAAAAAGTCCCAACGCAGAAAACGTCGATATTTGGGACGCGTTTAATCAGATTCAGACCTACAAAGACGAAGTATCTGATCTATTCGTTTACAACGAAGCCTCTGTCATTAGTGACGGATTCAACGCCCGTGTTGGGTCGCTGACCGCCAATCAGGAACGCTATATGCCATGGCGTACCATCAAGCATGAAGACGACAGGCCTATGCTTGATTGGCAACTTGAAACCATGGTTAGAGGCTTTTTCGACCGCGAATTATTCTTAGATTACATCCGTTACTTTGTCATTTTCGAAACTAACGACGACAAGCTGATCAAAAAAATTGCTGGATATCATCAGTTCCACGCCGTGCGAGAAGCAGTAAAAGCAACGGTGATTGCATCACAGCAACTCTCAAGCAAAGGCGTACAAGAAAAGCGAGCAACCTATTCTGAGCAGGTGGTACCCGGTAGTAAAAAGGCTGGTGTGGTGTGGCATACGCAAGGTTCTGGTAAAAGTATCTCTATGTGTTGTTACGCAGGCAAGCTGCTGCAACAACCTGAAATGAATAACCCGACTTTGATTGTTGTTACTGACCGTAACGATCTGGACGGGCAGTTATTTGCTACGTTTAGCGCTGCAATGGAGTTACTTAAACAGGAGCCGGCACAAGCGGAAGACCGCGACACATTGCGACAACTTCTTGCAGAGCGCGAGTCTGGCGGCATCATCTTCACCACGGTACAGAAGTTTGCGTTACTTGATGAAGAGCAGAGTCATCCCATTTTGAATGGTCGCCATAACATTGTAGTGATTTCGGATGAGGCACACCGGAGTCAATACGGCCTTAAGGCCACGCTCAAAAAAGACGGTACTTATAAATTCGGTTACGCCAAGCACATGCGCGATGCTTTACCCAATGCGTCATTTATTGGTTTTACCGGTACGCCTATTGCCAGTGAGGATAAAGATACCCGCGCTGTATTCGGTAACTATGTGTCTATTTACGATATTCAGGATGCAGTAGACGATGGTGCAACAGTGCCGATTTATTACGAGTCGCGCCTTGCTAAATTAGATCTGAACCGTGAAGAAATCGAAGCACTGTCTGATCAGGTCGATGAAGTAGTTGAAGACGAAGAAGACGTTGGCCAGCGAGAGAAAACCAAAGGGGAATGGAGCCGCCTCGAAAAGCTGGTGGGTGCAGGCCCAAGGCTTGAGCAAGTTGCACAAGACTTAATCGAGCACTTCGAAACCCGTTCGCAATCCATGGACGGTAAAGCCATGATTGTGGCGATGAGCCGCGATATATGTGCACATCTCTACAATGAAATCGTCAAGATACGCCCTGACTGGCATGACCCTGATCCAGAAAAAGGCGCGATTAAAATTGTTATGACAGGTTCAGCATCGGATAAAGCATTGCTGCAACCTCACATCTACAACAAGAAAACTAAAAAGCGTCTTGAAAAACGATTTAAGGATATTAACGATCCGCTCAAGTTAGTGATTGTAAGGGATATGTGGTTAACCGGCTTTGACGCACCATGTTGTCATACCATGTATGTCGATAAGCCAATGAAAGGGCATAACCTGATGCAGGCGATTGCCAGGGTAAATCGGGTATTCAAGAACAAGCCCGGTGGTTTGGTGGTTGACTACATAGGCATTGCCAATGAACTGAAGCAGGCCCTTAAAACTTACACCGATGCCAAAGGCAAAGGCGAGCCAACTCATAGCGCCGAAGAGGCATTCGCCATATTGCTTGAAAAGCTCGATGTTATCCATGGCATGTTCGCGCCAGGCCCTAAACAACAGGGCTTCGATTACAGTGGTTTCGAAAAGGATGCCAATAAGCTTCTCATTCCAACAGCCAACTACGTTTTGAGTCTGGATGACGGAAAGAAACGATTCCTCGATACCGTTCTGGCTTTAAGTAAAGCTTATTCATTGTGCAGTACTCTTGATGAGGCTCGCGCCTACCACAAAGAAATTGCTTTTTTGTCAGCGGTTAAGGCCGCCATCACTAAACATACTAACGTAAATAAGAAGCTGACTCAGGAAGAGAAAAACTCAGCGCTGAGGCAAATCCTAGATAACGCTGTGGTGGCTGATGGCGTAGCTGATGTGTTTGCTTTGTGCGGTCTGGATAAGCCCAATATAGGTTTGCTTTCCGATGAGTTTTTGGAAGATGTGCGACAGATGCCGTACAAAAATTTCGCGGTCGAATTATTGGAGAAGTTACTGAAGGACGGCATTAGCGCCAAGACGCGAAACAATGTAGTGCAGGAGAAAAAGTACAGCGAACGGTTGCAGGAAACCCTTCGCAAGTACAATAACAGAGGGATTGAAACCGCACAGGTAATCGAAGAGCTGATTGCTATGGCAAAACAGTTCCAAGATGAGATGGCGCGTGATGAAGCGCTTGGGCTTAACCCAGACGAAGTGGCTTTCTACGATGCGCTCGCTAACAACGAAAGCGCGGTGAAAGAGCTTGGCGACGACACGTTGAAGAAGATCGCCATTGAAATCACGCAAAAGTTAAGAGCATCGACAACCGTTGACTGGCAAGTCAGAGAGAGCGTGCGCGCGAAATTGAGAATACTTGTTCGCCGCACATTGCAACGATACAAGTACCCACCGGATAAAGCGTTAGAAGCCGTGGAGCTGGTTTTGCAGCAGGCCGAAGTTTTATCAAATAGTTGGAGTTAATAGACATGGATGCAGAAAACAGTGAAAAATCATTTACGCATGACTTTCATTACTTGTCCGCTCTGGTTCAGCACCTCGGTGCGCATGAAAAGTGGAATAGTAGGACTCCTAGAAACATTGCCGATAGCATTGGGCTTGAGAAAAATGAGGTTGAAAGGGTACTGGAACAGTATCCGGCATTTTTTCGAAAATCCTCAAATAAAAGTTCGCAAAACGAACCTCTTTACTCTCTCCATTTGCGATATGCGAGAAGGAAAGTAAATGCAGAAACCAATCAAAAAGAAGCAGCGCCAGTTGATTCATCAGAACTATCAATGCTCCTAACACTCATTACTAATATGATTGGATTGGAAGCAGAAGACAAAAGATTAAAAACCGAAATAAAGAACAACAATATGAAAGTTTGGGCTGCTGTAATCGCTGCTGTTGTCTCGTCATTGGCAGCCATTGTAACTGCTCTCGTTAAGTAAAGGATATACTATGAAACTAATCTCATTCAAAGTTCAAAATTTTCGTTCTGTCAATAACAGCGGTCCAATATCAGTCGATTCTAATACAGCTCTTGTAGGCCGCAATGAAAGTGGGAAATCAAATTTACTGCTCGCGCTACATTCATTAAATCCAGACGGAGGCATAAAAGAGCTCGAACCTATAAAAAACTTTCCAAGGGACCGTCGCATAGAAGAGTGCGATGAAAATACAGAGGTTCTTGATACAAAATGGTTACTCAGTGAAGAAGAGCAGAACGAACTAGTCACAACCTTTCCGCGGGCGATAGGCGTAGAGCAGATTAGCGTTGGCAGAAGGTATTCAACGACGAGATATATTGGATTTATCAATCTGCAAAGGCATTCTTTCGATAGGGAGGCTCACAATAAACTAGCAAAGAAAATGGTTGCTCTGGGAGAAGTCGAAATAGGTAAGATACAAGTCGAAGAGGGAGTGTCAGAATCACTTAAAGCATCACTTACTTCTTTAATAGTGGGTGATCAGGAAACTCTCTTAGACTGGAGTAAAAGAGCTTTGGGTGAGCCCAATAGCGCGAGAAAGATACTCGTGGCCAACAGTATTGAGAATGAAAAGCTTGATCAGTTCATTGATGATACAGAACAGTCAATTGAAAGTATTGACGATTCTGAGCAGGTAGCCGCAGCTCGGAAGTGGGTGCTTAAAAACCTTCCCAAGTTCGTATACGTAGATGAGTATCCAGACATAGATGGCCATCATAACTTAGTCGACTATCAACAAAGGAAAACACAAGGAAATCCTTCACATTCAGATTTAGGATTTGAAAAGCTTTGCAAAGTTGCAGGCATTGATCCAGTAAAGCTTATCGAGTTGTCGAATGACCCTGAGACAAGAAACCAACTTGTAAATAGAGCTGGTGCGGTTATTACAAAAGAGATCAGGAGACTTTGGAAAGATAGGGCTCTTAAGATTCGCTTCAATATTGACGGAAATTACTTCGATACTTACATCTCGGACCCAAACGCAGTATATGAAGTTGAAGTAAACCTCAATGAGAGGAGCCGTGGGTTTAAATGGTTCTTTTCGTTTTATGTAACCTTCTGCGCTGATACAAATGGCGGAGAAGCGAAAGACGCAGTTTTATTGTTAGATGAGCCCGGGTTGTTTTTACATGCAAAGTCGCAAAGCGACTTACTAAACCACCTAAGAGATGATTTCGATAACCAAATTCTCTTTACGACTCACTCACCTTTTATGATTCCGACCGCTCAGTTAACAGACGTAAAGACGGTAAACATAGACCAAGACAGAGGCACTACTGTTACCAATGACCCCACAGGTGATTCGACTACATTGTTTCCGCTTCAGGCAGCGTTGGGTTATGAAATATCGCAGTCACTATTTATCGGCTCTCATAATTTGATTGTTGAGGGAGTTACTGATTATTGGTATTTGTCAGCTATTTCTGATTATCTGATCAGTATTGGTAAAAAAGGCTTGGAGCCTAATATAACGATCACCCCAGCAGGTGGGGCTCAGAAAATTCCTTACTTGGTTAGCCTGCTTGCTTCTCAGAACCTAAACGTGGTTGTTCTGATGGATAAAGAGCGTGACAGTGCGGCTACAAGAGACGAAATGGTAGGTGGAAAACTGCTTCATCAAAAGAACATCTTGTTGGTTTCCGAAGTTATTGATGAAGATGTATCCGAGGCCGATATCGAAGACTTGTTCGACGTCGATGTCTATATAAGGTTAACCGAAGATGCATACAAAGAGCAGCTTACTGAATCGTTAGTGTGGAATGACAATATTCCTAGGGTAGCGAAACAAGCGGAGTCAGCATTAAGATCTACAAAAAAGAAAGTAGCTTTTATAAAGGCTAAGCCTGCTAGATCCTTTTTAAATCTAATGAAATCTGACCCAAGTAGCATCTTGAGTGCATCAGCTATAAGCAGATTTGAGAATTTGTTTGGGTTGATTAATGGAAGAATAAAGAATGCATCTCGGAATAAACCATAAATTTTGAGTGTCGCGAACCTGATGACTATGCTAGAAATTTGATACAAAAAAGCACCATATTGAACGGCTCAAATGTACGTAAAACGGACCTTGGGGTAACAATAAATACGCCACCCCAGCACCACTTAATCCAGTGGGCTTCTCACTTCATGAGGCCCCTGTTTTACAACATGCGTGTATATCTGCGTAGTTTGTACAGATGTATGCCCCAG
>VAOV01033525.1_pt1 | contig 17749 bp, 14 predicted proteins | sample 3393941 | NCBI WGS metagenome assembly VAOV01 (sample SAMN08290427, study PRJNA428436) | hydrothermal vent metagenome | isolation source: Deep-sea hydrothermal vent chimney | place: Indian Ocean: Southwest Indian Ridge | depth 2398 m m
ATAACCCCTCGACGGTCGGCACTGCCGCCAATCGCAATGGGAATATCGCGCAAAGCTGGGTTGTCGCGCATTTCAACTGCGGCGTAAAAACAATCCATGTCTTAACCTAAGGTGCATTTTTATGCAGGTAATCTTGACAAAAAGCCTTATAGGCTTAGAATGTCAAGAAATTGCAATACAAATTAAACATGATAACAATTAAAAAGATTCCTGATATTAACATTGGATATAAAACGGTTGATTCATTTGTTATTGAGCAAAACGCCACACCGCTTGTAGCGCCATCAGCTTTTTTGTTGCAGCTATCGAAATCCGGATCGTACAAAACAGTTGCGACGTACGCGTCACACCTTAAATCATTTTTTGGTGTGCTTGAGGATATGAAGGGAAGCGCTGCGGATGAATGGCAATTCATTACAGATAGAGAGATGAATGGCTACATTTACGGAGTGCTTCACCAAAAGAAAGGCTTGCTATCAAACTCCATTGATAATCATATTGCCTGTCTAAACGCATTTTATGGTTTTGCCTATAAACATGGTTTGATTACTACTCCTTGTGAATTCAGTTTCTCTTATGGAGGTGAGGATGTTGAAGGTTGGCAAGATGCCATTACCAACGAAATGCATGAGCAGTATTACTCTGAAAGTGAATTCGAAAAGGTCATCCTAAATCACCTTCAAGCTAAATCGTCATTTGTCTCAGACAGAAACGAGTTGATGATGAAAGTGGGATATTTCTTAGGTTTACGCTCTTTTGAGGTGGTGCATCCAAAAAATTTTGTGCTTTCTGCTATGAATAAGGCACTCCCAAAGTCAGAGCCAGTAAAGCCGCAATTTATAGAAATATTCGGCAAAGGAAAAAAGGTGCGCAATGTTTCTTGTCCTGTTGCACTGCTAGAAAACTTTCACACATACCTATGGCGCTATCAAAACATACTAACTAAAAGTTCAGGTAATATTTTTTGTCGCCCTAATGGTACGCCAATCGCGACAGAAAACTACGCGACAACACTCTTTACGGATGCGAGGAATGCTTATCTTGAACGTAAAGATATTTCTGCTGAAGATAGAACATTATGGATAAAGAGAACGTTTCACAAATCAAGAAAATGTTTCGCAACAAATTATGTGGCTCATTGCTATGAAAACGAGTTAGACCCATATATACAACTGCCTCAGGTTATGGGTCATAGCAATATATCAACAACATTCAAGTACATTTATTTTGAAGCGTTATTGAACAAGCGGCAGTCTCGGCTTTCCGAGCTATCGCTGGAGTATACCAGAATGCACGAAAAGCGTTTTGGGGGTAAAAAACAGTGACGATAGAGCCAAAGGACAAAGGACTAGAAGATCTATTGCCGGTCAATGTCCAGCCCATAAATAACTCTAGTAATGCTGTGATGGTTAACGGCAGTGATGGCCGAGGGCTTCCAACTACCTTAGAAATTTCTGTTTCAACAGCACTGGCCCACCAATCAATTATCGTTCTATATATCACTTATCTAAAAAAGGCGGATTTTCTTAAAAAATCACCTTCAACTCGTTATAGCACGGCCATTGACATCCGTAATTTTGTTAATTTTATTGAGCAAAATATAGATGAATTGGGTACGCCACTCCCCAAAGATTTATTTAAGCGTTACTTTAGTTACCTCAGAAAAGAAAGTAATAGGACTTCGTTATACAACATTATGTTGCATCTAAGAAGGCCCCTTAAAGACTACCAAATTGGACGGTTTGAATCGCCCCTCACAGGAGAAGGTGATTTAATGGATTATCTGAGCAATATGCCGAATGAAACTCCACCTGAAAGTCAAGCTAAGACGTCGATGGCTATGTTGTTCGAAAAGGATTGTCCTTACACAGATAGGCAACTTGTTATATCGCTGAGGCTGCTCTGCTGTTTATTACTTGAAAAGTGTTTAAAAATTAAAGAGTATTTTTTCTCTAACAAGGATGTGAAAGTAGCCATCGAAGAGCTAATTAATCAGGGTTATATCAATTCACATCTAAGCAGGAAATTTAATTTCGAACGTCCTAAAAATTCCTACGATGACGATGAATGGTTGGCTCATAAAAAGGCGGCAGAAGCTCTTTTGCAGGCTATTTCTAAAACAGAGGATCCGTTTGTAAAAGAGATGTTTTTAGAAGGTACAGCTGGGGACCACTTTCCGGAGGGCATCGGTGAACAAGACAAGCTTGAGCGTATTTTTGACTATGTAGTAACTCCTCAAAAGAGGGCTTACTTCAAACTTCCAAGCAGAAGAATGTTTGGGGAAGAACAAGGATTCATGAAGCGTTGCTTAATTCGCTTTCGTACCTTGGGATTTTTAACGCCAAGATTTGTTGCTGGTATTACTGACGTTGAATGCTTCTTAATGCAGTGTTTATTGTCATCAGAGAGTATTCAAAGAAGCGCCCTAAGTAAGCATAGGCTCGATGATTTTTCGCTGAAAGATACAGGCATTCAATCTCAATACAAAAAAAACAGGAGAAAAAGAGCTTCTACAACAGGATTGTATAAAACCAACACGCTTATTTATCAGGCTTACGAGCGTTATGTAAACTGCGCGAGGGAAATGCAGGACTGGTTGCCTGAGAAACATCGCGGCAAAACCCTGTTTTACAGCACTGAAAATGTTTTCGGGGGGGCCATTGGTTCCCATCTGCCGTCACTCGACTTGCTTACTATTATCTGCAAAAAAAATTCTTACATACGATATTACTTGATGGAAGAGACCGGGGGCGAGGTCGAGCCAATTTTGTGGCTTCTGGAAAGAATCGCCAATGCAAATATTAAGCAAAAATTAGCAAAAGGTAAGATAAAAAAATCTTCTTCAGTAAAAAATAGAACTATGGCACTTAACTGCGATGTAGTCTCAATGTCACGGAAAAGGATGGATGATAGCTTTGAACTGAGCCTAAAATCAGAAAATAAACACTCATCAACTAATGCGATTGAAGATGAAAGAGTCGCTGCTGAATTGACTGGGCACAGTCAATCAATGAAGAAAAATACATATAACCTCAGAAGTAATAGTAAAGAAAAGTTAGCTTCACTGAAAAAGTTTGGTCAGCAGGTAGGTGAATCAATGGAGGAAGATGCGTCTCGGATTAAAGCTCAGTTAGAACGGTCAAAAGTAGTTAGTTTAAAAGAGTTAAGAGTATTACTTGGTTTCAGCGATCAAATGACAAAAGTTGAAGATCTGTTGTCTGAAATTGACGCTAGTATAGTCCAAGTTTGGGGTGGCGTGACAATCTCTCATAATACATATGTTATTGCAAATTCAACAACTGGCATGCTCCTCTGGGGCTACATTAATCACATTAAGCGGGAGCTACCGAGATTGAGAAATGATTCTGAATTAAAGGCAAATGAGGCAACGCTGCAACTGGCTTATATGAATGAAATATTTTATCAATTCCCTTCGAAAGTTAAACAAGAATCTCAAGATATGTTTAAAGAATACGACATAACCTACCCTTCGCTAATATAAGGACATTTGAGATGAAGCAGAGTTCGGTAATTGGTGTTTCGATAGAATCTCCAGCAAGCATTAAAAACAAGCTGACTGATGAGGTTTGGCATGTTGTCGATGTGGATTTCGGCGGGGTCAATGAAATCGATATAAGTTTTTCGAATGTCTCAAAAAAATGGGCGGTATGGGCGAGAGAATTTCTGCTGGAAAAGCATGGCGGTTATGTAGATGAGTCAGGGACTATCAATACAAAAATATCAACCTTTAAAAACGATATTCGTCGATTAAATCTTATTATCGTTTGGGCAACACAAAAGAAAGGTGATGAGCCAATGTCTACATGGTCCCAAGAAGATCTAAAAGATTTGGCGATATCGTTAATTTTTAACGAAGTTGAGACTGAAAACCGTTCACCAGTAGCATCGAGACTACCGTATATCAAAAGAGCTACTATGATAAAAAACCTCCGGCCGATTACAGACTCTGGAAGATTATATCGTCAAGGAAAGCTTTCAGATGGTTTTCTGGAGTCCATCTCTTCAGATTTTCTGGATGAGGTAGCAGAGGCTGAGTTCGAGAAAAGAGGGATGGCGGATTTTTGGCCTGATTTTATTAAGGATGGTACATTCGCGCACATTCCAGTTGAACTCTCCATACTATTATTGGCAAAAGCAATCGATGTTATTCGTAGCCCAAGGACGTGCGCCCTAAGAGCTTATTTTGTTGCGCAACGTGGTGCTTTCTCCCAGACTTTATCCTTCCCGAATAAATATCTTAACGAATTCCCTTTACTAGAATTGCTAGGTAAGAAATCATCAGGTGCTTTAAGGAGTAGCTATACAGCATGGTTGGATGAGATTAATAACTTATTCTTACAATTCACTTCAGACAACACAGGCAATCAAGTAGAAACGACGAACTCTGCTGAGTCCGAACTATCAGATATTTACAATCTTAAAGATCTAACCTTGGCCGTTAGAGAAGTATATGATGCTTGCTTGATTATATTCCTTTGCCTTACGGGAGCGCGTATTCACGAAATTCGCGGAATGTCATCTTCGGACTATACCATCGAGCCGGATGGTACGTGGGTTTTTACTGCTCCAATTACAAAAACTCAGAATGGATTAAAAAAACTAAGAGCTATGTCAGGTTTAGTGGCTGAATCTGCTAACCTCCTTGTTGACTTAAGCTATATAGACAAACTCTCCACTGATCTACACGGACGAACAGTATTGTTTGGTTCATATATCAGCCGCGATGTTTATAAGGCCAGAGATGAGAACGTTGTTTTTACTCCGAGTGCATGTTCTAGAGAGTATTTGGCCGACAGAGTGAATTTATTTTATCAAAAAGTAAAATCAGAGGTCTTAACACATGATGACAAAGATATGCCTGAGTCAGTCTCTCCCCATGGTTTTAGACATGCCTTTGTTGATTTTACCCTTCGTCGTTTCGATGGAAACGTGCTCGAGGCAATAAGACAACATTTTGCGCACCACTACGGTAGTTCCTTCACCCACAACTATACCGATAAAAAAGCTGAGCAAGATGTCATCAATGCGGCAACGAATGATTACTTAAAAGAGCTTATCCGACGAATGATCGGTGAAGAGTGCCATGACTTCACAGGGCCAATGGCGCTCTACATCAGAAATGAAGTGAAGCGCTTAAATATTGTCACAGAGTCGCAACTATCAAATTTTATTGATGAGCAGGTAGATAATCTCGTTCATCTTGTACCTCACGAGTATGGGTTCTGCCTTGTTCTTGAAGGTCGTGAACATCTTGCTGAATGCAAAGATAAAAAAACTGGCATTCCGATTGTAGAAAACGGTAAATTTGACTTGTGTTCTCGATGTGCAAATTCATGTCGCAGCACACAGAGCCATAAATCAAACATTGAGCGGATCGTGATCAGTCATGAGTCATTTCTTGCGAATTTCCCCCTTAAAACCAAGCAACATGAAGTCAGCGCCTCCGTTGTAAATCAAGGGTATAAAGTTCTTGAGCAGATGGAGGAATCATGAGCCGACTCCTAGACAAAAAAAGACAAAAAAAGAGTGAAACCTTACCTGATTGGTTGCAAGGCGCATCAACGACCATGATAGTATTATATCGTGCATTCAAAGAGATTGAGGGTGAACTAGAGGTTAAAATTCAAGAGGCTTCTAGTGAACTCTCTGTAACTCAAAGAGAGCTTGTGCGTTCAGATATAGCATCGCGAGCTGGCGTGAGTGAAAGTAATTTCAGAAAGGGAAGAAAAGTCCCAGAACGGCTGATGGAAGAGATAGAACAAGCCAACGCTAGGCTGAGAACTATTTACAAAAATAAAATGCTAAAGCGTTTTTCAGGGAAGCACAAATCTAAAGCGGAACTTGAAGATGAAATTAAGAGACTCAGTAGCACGGTAAAAAAACTCGAAAACGAAAAGTATCAAGAATTCTTCAGGCAAATTATAGACAGTCAACTACTGGAAAATCAGAAAAATTTAGCTCAAAGGAATGAGGCGTTGAAACTGAGAGTTCATGAATTAGAAAATATAGTTTCAAACCTGAGAACAAAAAACAGCGATCTTCTGAGAATGATAAATAACTAGATTATCTCTGTCTATAGGAGAAGCTTTCATATCTAAAAGATTGCGTACTCTAATTCCATAAATCTGAAGAGTCCTTATCTACGGTACATATTATAAAAATTTGACTTTTGTACATGCACCTTGCAGCATGTACAAAAGTCATAACTTGTTTAACATTCTGCATTGCTAGCCTGAAAGATTGATGAGTCAACTCGTCTTTTAGACTGGAATATAGAATTACCGAAAGGCGCTGTATGAAGCTTGACGTTGAAATCATTTGTAAAAACTCCGATCTGCGATATCTACTAACCAAACTAGCGAAAGCAAAGTTCGGAGCAAATGAGATCCACGAAATTCCCGGCACGGATACGCTAAATATCGATAACGGGATGAATGACATACGAGCCAAGATTTCAGACGATGCTATTGAATTTTGGATTCGCTATAAACGCGCTGAAGAGCAGTATGAGCAAGCAATTTTAGACTTTTGCAGAGAAAATGCTCTCACGCTTCGATTTAATCCAGTGAAGAGCAATTGATATGGCACGTATTGGTTTTGCTCGCGTGAGCACGAAAGATCAAGATTTGTCTGCACAGCTTGAATCACTTAACAATGCTTGCTGTGATGAGATATTCCACGGTAAGCAGAGCGGTGCTTCTGATGAAAATAGCAAGAAGCTCGATGAACTCGTTCGTTACATTAGGAAAGGTGATGTGGTTGTCGTGACAAAGCTAGATCGACTTGGGCGTTCTCTGCGCTCTATTCTGAGTATCATCGATGATATACACGCCAAAAAAGCCACGCTACGCAGTCTAGATGGCGCGATTGATACTTCTAACGATTCCCCCTTCTCAAAAGCCCAAATTGCCCTTCTTGGTACATTCGCGCAGCTAGAACGAGATTTAATTGTGTCACGAACGGCTGAAGGTCGAGAGCGAGCAATGAGCTGCGGAGTCAAGTTCGGTGCACCTAAGAAGTTAGATGACAATCAGCGAGAGATGATCAAGAGGGCTTATCAAAACGGAAAAACGATGGAAGATCTCGCTTTAAAATACGCTGTGTCGCGGCAAACTATATCGCGTATCGTAGGGGGAAAGCGTGGATAGAGCGTTAATCGCGGTCGATAAACTAAATGAATGGTATCAGTCGCAAGATAAAGACTCGATACAATCGTATATCAAAAGCGATGGAAATCTAAATAAAGGTCAAATTGCTAGAGATGCGGATTTCGGCAGAAAAGCGCTAACAGATTCTGTAAACGGTAATCCGCGACTACAAGCTAGATACGAAGAGATCGTATCAGAGATGCAAGAGAAAAAATGGCTTCTTGTCGAGTTCAATGACACAACATCAAGAGAGCATGTAAGCGATATCGCTAGCGGAGCTATTCAGAAAGAGCTAGATAAAACGAGACGTCATGTTGCAGAACTAGAGTCAAAGCTTGCCAAAGCTAACGCAAAAATTGCGCAAACAGAATTGCAGTTTTCACAGCTTAGCGAAATGAGAGAAGTTATGATAGATCTGGGCTTTCCGACACGATGATTATGTTTGCTAGTGCTGAAAGTAAAGTCAAAGACTTCGAGATACGCATCACTAGCATTCGTCAGCTAGATGATAGCATTGCAATGTTTGCGGGCATTGCAACAAACGATACATTTGTGACAGATGCTTCTACACTGATTTTCGTTAAAGCGCATCCTTCTCACCTTGGCGGGATGGAGCCTGCTGTCGGACAGTACTGGAAGATCACTGGCTCATGTGCCAAATCTACTCAGAAGTATGAGAAACATAGTCGTCCTGTTTTACTTGTTGATGTGTCCCAAGCTGAGTGCATTGTTCCTGTCGTGCATGAAGCTCTGATTAAATTTATATCGCGAGATAAAGAGTTCGTAGGCATCAGTGAGAACAAAGCAAGAAAGCTTATAAAAGCTTTCCCAGACGCTCCCTATCAAGCCGTATTAAACAATGATGCGAAAACACTAGCGATTGCTTGCAATTTAACACTCAATGCAGCAATGAGGCTTAAAGACGGATTTAAGAAATATCACAACATAAAATATGCGAAGTGGCTTGCTAATCATGGCGTTCCGTTAAGTATTGTTTCGCGCATCATAAAATATCATGACTTCAGAACGATTGACTTGATCACAGACAATCCGTGGCGACTCATGGACTTCGGTATATCTTTCAATGATGCGAGCATTATCGCAAGACGCATCTTAAATATGAAATCGGGAGAGATTAGCGACGAGCATTTCAAAACAGATCCGCGACGCATCATTGCAGCCACAGAAGATGCGATGCAGACTATTGCAAGTCGAGGCCACACGGTCGCTACACATCGACAGATTATAAATCACTTAAGTAAAAAGCACTTTGAAACAGCTCTCGCTGAGGCGGCTATTGAGCTTGCTGTTCGCTTTAAAAAGCTAATCCGTGTTGAAGATAACTTATATCAACTGACGGGCACCTACATACATGAAGCCGTAATCGCAAAGCGATTGCTTAAGCTGAGCATGATTGAGCAGTGGGATGCCGCTGAAGAGACCGCTTTTAAACAAGCGCTAGAAGACAACCCTTTCGCATTAACTGACAACCAAAAGCTCGCGACACTTCGCTCTGCTATGTTTGGCGTATCAGTCATTACGGGTGGCGCCGGGACAGGTAAAACGACAGTCTTAAGAACTGTGTTACGCACGTATGAGAATCTGGGGTACAGCATTCAAGGTGTTGCCGTGGCGGGTCGCGCAGCAATGCGCATGCATGAAAGCACGGGCTGCTATTGCTGTACGATTGCAAAGTATCTGCGCAAAGAATCGCCGAAGCATGGTGAGAAATATGTACTTGTCATTGACGAAGCATCAATGCTCGATGTGCAAACAATGTTTGCACTCGTGACATATTTACCTGATACCGCTCGTATCGTCTTTGTCGGAGATGTACAACAGCTCCCTTCAATCGGCGCGGGTCGAGTATTTGCTGACATTATTAATAGCAATAAAGTGCCTGTCACCGTTCTCGATATCGTAAAACGCCAAAATGACACAACATGTATTCCCTCTTACTCAAAGTGCGTCATTAATGGTGAAATGCCAGAGTCTTTATCAACAGGCAGTATCGCGTTTCATGATGTAAATATCGAAGCAATCGAGGCTAAAGTAGATTTGCTCGTGGCAAACAGTGATAGCGAGTCGCAAATTATCGGCATGACTCGCAATGGTCATAAAAACATGGCGGGGATTGAGCAAATCAATCGCAACGTTCAAGCTGCTCTCAACCGACATGGCAAAAGAATAACCGTAAGCGCGAATGGACACCACCAATTCGTAGCTATCAGAGAAAGTGATCGCGTCATTTTTACACGTAATAACTATGATAAAGCAGTTTGGAACGGCACACTCGGCACGGTGAAAGGTGTCAACCAGCGCGATGATATCTATGCAGAGGTTCACACTGACGATGGTGATATTATTGAGATCACTCACGGCATGCTTTTCGATATTCAGCTCAGCTACGCGATTACGCTGCATAAAGCGCAAGGGTCGCAATTCGAACGTATCATAATTGCGCTAACGAACAAAAACATGCTTGATCGAAGCTGGCTTTACACTGCAATTACACGCGCCGAATGCAGTGTTGATATTGTTGGCCCCAAAGAGCTACTGCTGAAAGCTATCGCAACAGAAAGCAAAGCCACTCAGCGAAATACTCGGCTTAAATCGATGCTTGAAGGTGATTTTGTACTTTTAAAACCGCAAGAACATAGGTCGACTTGATATGTCGTCTTTGCTTTTAAATTCTACGAGGTAGAAGTATGATTGGCGCTCAAGATGATTCTGAATAATACTTTTTACTCGGTAGGAGAAAGGAGGGTTGAATGCCCAAAAAATTGGTATTTACTGACGATGATCATGAATTTTTATTTCGCTTCACTGAAAGAGTAAGGCAGAAGGACCAGTCGTTAGGTTTTGATGCTAGTACACTGAATCGAATCGAGATGGTTTTCCCCCGCGAAGTATTTCAAGGGACGTACAGTAGAGTTACAGAACTTGCGAATGACAATTTATTAAACGTTCTAGATGCAGAGCAAAGAAAGAAAATTAGTAAGGCTCGATACGCGTTTCAGCGTAAGCGCAATAGCAAGCAAATAAAGCTGGATGCTTCATTTTCAGCATCTTCAGATCTCAAACGCATAACAGAAATTCTAAAAGAAGATTTAGAGGCTAATGACTTAATAGATAAATCCCTAATAACTCAAAAACGAGTCTTAGAAGCAACTCTCGTCACTGTTCGCCAGTTGACCCAATCGTTTACACTATCAGACGACTATCGAGGCTTTGAAAAATATGTAAAACAGCAAATCATGACTAATCTGAAACAGGTAGAAAAATGACGTAGTTATTCTATATCGAATTTCTACCTCGTAGAAATAAGAGTGGGGTCAGCTAATACAGAAAAGCGCTGAGTGGTTTTTATATAAATTGATGAATCAGACAAACACGCCGGTTATCACTAATTTAGAGATCGAAACTAATTTTTAATTATCAAATACTTCTCTATCGAAATCACCAGTTACATGTTATCGATTAACTCCTCGCCCAATCAAAGCGAAAGCTAACTGTTTTTGAAAGCACCATTCCACAGTAGAAATGTTAGTATAATTTGGTGTGCCTACTGGCTCTATAATCCAATACTTTATCAAGTACTGAGCGAGTACTTTTTAGGGTTTATTGACTACTAATGTCAAAGGTCCAGTAAGGACGAAATGATACCTGCAATGCGATCTTTTTAGCCAAGTAGGAGGCCCCACTGAACAGACTATTTATTAGGGGCGCTTCCATTATCGTTAAAATTAAATTTTTCATGAAGTTGTGGAAAGTCTTTTCCCACGTGCTCTAAAAACCACTGTTTAAGATTTTTTCCCTGTCCTTGGATAGCCAAATGTATGGCCTGTTTTTGCTCTGGAGTTAGGTCAATAACCACTCGCCCCGATTTTCCAATAGCCATACTATTAGGAACCTCACAGTTGGAGAAAATAAATCACTTAAAAATTGACGTCACGTGACGTAGTGTTAGATTACTATGATAAACTTTTGGTTAAAAGTAAAGATTCAAGGAGTAATCGTGGTAAAAACTATTGGGAACAAAACGCTGTTTCAAAATTTATGGGATTCTGCCGTCGCACTGCGCGGTGCATTAGAGCCCTCACAGTATAAGCATCCAGTTCTTGGATTGCTGTTTATCAAGTATGTATCAGACAGCTTTGTTGAAATGCAGGAAAAGCTGAAAATGTGGACTGCTGACCCCAATAACGAAGACTACTACGAAGAAGACGAGGCGGACCGCATCGCTATTCTTGAGGATAGAGACGAGTATGCAGCTGAAAACGTCTTTTGGATCCCAACAGAAGCGCGTTGGGAACATCTAGTTTCGCACTCAAAGCAACCTAATATTGCCAAGATGCTCGATGACGCAATGAAAGCTATTGAGCGCGACAACCCTAAAACAAAAGGATTGCTATACAAAGGCTTTAGCACTCTCGCAATAGACCCTGACAAATTCGGACAGCTAATCGACTTACTTTCAGATATTGGCTTCAATAGTCAGCAACACAAGTCTGCTGACGTACTGGGACAGGCCTACGAATATTTCTTAGGAAAATTTGCTCTTGAAGAAGGCAAGGGAGCCGGGGCCTTCTATACAACCGAACCGATTGTAAAGACACTAGTAAATATATTGGCTCCAAAAAGTGGCCAGCTATACGAGCCAGCCATCGGGAGTGGCGGCATGGTCGTATGGTCTGAGAAGTTCATGGAAGCCCATGGCGGTAATAAAGGTGACCTTTCTATCTATGGTCAGGAATATACCGAGGTTACATGGAAGATGGCTGCGATGAACATGATCATCCGTGGTCTGGATTTTGACTTAGGTCCCCATAACGCTGACACGTTACTTAATGATCTGCACAAGAATCTACGTGCAGATTACTGCCTTGCTAACCCTCCGTTCAATCAGGAGAAGTGGGGCGCAGCAAAAGTGCGCGGTGATGTTCGTTGGAAATACGGCGAACCTTCAGACAGCAATGCCAACTACGCTTGGATCCAGCATATGATCCATCACCTTAACGATAAAGGTCGCGCTGGTATTGTCATGGCAAATGGTGCTATGACCTCTAATAGCAGCAATGAAAATGTCATCCGCAAAGGAATTATCGAAGATGATCTCGTCGAATGCATGGTCGCGTTGCCGCCAAAATTATTTATCAACACCCAAATCCCTGCGTGCTTATTCTTCTTCAACAAGAATAAGAAACACAAAGGCAAAACGCTGTTTATTGATGCCCGTCATTTAGGACGACTAGAAACGGCTGCCCTTCGCGTTTTTGATGAAGAGGATATCCTTACCATCTCTGACACCTACCATGCATGGGTACAGTCAGGCGAAACCGACAAAGAATATGCGGACATCCCCGGCTTCTGTAAAGTGGCCGACATCAGCGACATCGCCAAGAACGACTACAACCTGTCACCGGGTCGCTATGTGGGCGCGGCTGAAGTCGAAGAGGACGAAGCGGAATACGAAGAGGAAATGGCAACGCTGACCGCTGAATTATCCGAGCAGATTAAAACATCAACGGAACTTGATGACAAAATCCGCAAAGCGTTGATGGGGGTTGGGTATGAAGTCTGATTGGCCTGTTGTTTCTTTGGAAAAAGTTACGTCTATCCTCGGAGATGGTTTACATGGTACACCTAAATATGATGAAAATGGTGAATACTATTTCATAAATGGAAATAACCTTAAGGACGGAAAGATTGTCATAACGGAGAAAACAAAACGCTCTGATTCGGAACAGTATGAAAAGCACAAAAAGGATTTAAATGAGAGAACTATTCTTGTATCCATCAACGGCACTATAGGTAATGTTGCAGAATACAATGGAGAGCCAGTGTTTCTCGGTAAGAGTGCCTGTTATTTCAATGTAAAAGAAGATGTCGACAAAAAATACGTAAAATACGTTGTATCAAGCCCTATCTTTAAGAGCTATTTGAATAGGCTCGCCAGCGGCTCCACTATCAAAAATGTTTCTCTAAAACTAATGCGAGAATTTTCATTCAAACTGCCACCTCTAGAAATTCAGAGAGGAATTTCTAATGTATTGTCGGCGTTAGACGAAAAAATCGAAATCAACAGCTCCATGAACCAAACCCTCGAAAAGATCGCCCAGCGCATCTTCAAGTCATGGTTCATCGATTTCGACCCCGTCAAAGCCAATGCCGAAGGCGTCACCTTCGCTGATTTATCGCCTGACATCCAATCTTTGTTCCCAAGCGAGTTCGTTGAAAGCGAAATGGGATTGATTCCAAAAGGGTGGGATGTTCAGCAAATTGGTGACGAAGTAACATGTGTTGGTGGAGCAACTCCTAGTACCTCAAACCCCGACTTTTGGGAGGGGGGGGAGCTCTTGTGGACTACACCAAAGGATTTATCAGGGGAAGAGAGCAAAATTCTCTTTGATACTGCCAGAAAGATTACTCATAGCGGGTTAAAGAAAATCAGTTCAGGATTATTACCGGTTAACACTGTATTGATGTCCTCTAGAGCCCCCGTTGGGTATTTAGCTCTGGCTAAAGAACAAGTGGCAATAAATCAGGGCTACATCGCAATGAAATGTGAGAATACAATTGGTCCGCTGTATCTTCTCAACTGGCTTGAACGTAACATGGATACCATCAAGCAAAGTGCAGGAGGAACTACTTTTTCAGAAATAAGTAAGAAATCTTTTAGGCCAATTTCCATGCTAGTTTCCGACCGAGCAGTTGCGAACGCGTTTGAAGATATTGTAACCAGCTTGTACGAGAAAATAGAAGCAAATGTAAGGCAAAACGCCAGCTTAAGATTAATCAGAGACAAGCTTCTTCCCAAACTCCTCTCCGGCTCTATTGAAATCAAACAAGAATTAGATGAGGCGTCATAACGGCTCACAGGAAATAATAATTATAAGAAGGTGTTTATATCATGTTTACTGAAGAACAACTCGAATTAGCGTGTATAGGATGGTTTGATGGCCTCGGCTATCAAACCATTAACGGCCCTGATATTGAGCCCAACAAAGGGGCATTGGCGGAGCGTCAGTCATTATCGGAAGTGGTGTTAACCAAACGACTTCGAGCTGCCCTTCAGCGCATTAATGGACACCTGCCTGATTCCGCTATCGATACGGCGATTGATACGGTAAAGCAATTTCATGCCAACGTTGTTGTGGCTAATAACCGCTTTCATCGCCAGCTTCTAGATGGCATACCTGTCACGTACACCGATGATGAAGGTAACGAAGTCGGTGACCGTGTATTCTTAGTTGATTTTAAAAATACTGATAGTAACGACTGGCTGGCACTTCGTCAGTTCTCTGTGGATGGCGTGTCTCATGGTGAAAAAGACAATCGCCGTCCTGACATTGTTGTGTTTCTAAACGGACTGCCGCTTGTCGTTATCGAGCTTAAAAATCCTGCTGACGAGAATGCTGATGTTTGGTCTGCTTACAATCAGATACAGACTTATAAGAACGTTATTAGTGACCTTTTTGTATTCAATGAAGCCCTGATCATATCTGACGGTACTGTAGCAAGGCTTGGTTCATTAACTGCGGATCAAGAGCGCTTCATGTTCTGGCGTAGCATCGACGGCGAGCGCGACGATACCAAGGATACGCTCGAATTAGAGGTCATGATAAAGGGTTTTTTCAATAAAGAATATTTACTTGATTACCTGCAATTCTTTATCACGTTTGAGCCGAGCAAAGAAAGTTTTATAAAGAAACAAGCGGCCTACCACCAGTTTCACGGGGTCAGAAAAGCCGTCGAAAGCTCAAAGCAAGCATCGGAGAAAGGCGGCAACAAAAAGTGTGGTGTTTATTGGCACACACAAGGCTCCGGTAAATCACTCTCAATGGTATTTTATACCGCAAAGCTAACCTCAGATGTTGAGCTTAGTAGTCCGACAATGGTTATTGTCACAGATCGTAACGATTTGGATGATCAATTGTTTGATACCTTCATGAAAAGTGAAGAGCTATTGAGGCAAAGGCCAACGCAGATTACTGACAGAAAAGACCTACAAGAGAAGCTGAATAATAAGCAATCAGGCGGCATTTTCTTTACCACGATGCAAAAGTTTCAGCCCGAAAAAGGCAAGTCTGAGGTGGCTGCATTAACACCGCGCCACAACGTTTTCGTAATGGCTGATGAGGCGCACCGAAGTCAATATGGAAACAAAGCTCGCGTAGATAACAAGTCCGGTCAGCTTAAGTACGGTTACGCCCACCATATGCGCACTGCCTTACCAAATGCTGGATATATTGGCTTTACAGGTACGCCTATTGAGCAGAACGACAAAGACACCAAACTCGTTTTTGGTGATTACGTCGATATTTACGATATCCAGCAAGCCGAGAAAGATGAAGCGACCAAGCCGCTGTATTACGAGAGTCGTCTCATTCCCATCAATATGGATGGTGATATCGACTCAGAAACGCTAGACACGCAAGCAGAAGGCTTTATCGAAGGCTATGAAGATAACGACAAGGAGCGCATTAAAGCTCAACACGCAGCATTAGAAGCGTTAGTCACGGAAGATTCTCGACTAGAAAGGCTTGCAAAAGATTTCTCAGAACACTTCGGAAAACGGCAAGAAGCGAGCTTGAGTAAGGCTATGATTGTCTGTATAAGTCGCAAAGCGTGCGTCAGGCTTTATAACGAAATTATCAAGCTTCACCCTGAGTGGCATTCAGAAGACCCTCAAAAGGGGGTTGTTAAAGTTATTATGACAGGCTCTTCCTCTGATCCTGAAGATTACCAAAAGCATCTATACAAAAAGCCTGTTCAAGCCAAAATTGCAGATCGGGTAAGAGATCCTGACGATGAGCTGTCGGTGATTATTGTATGCGATATGTGGCTCACAGGATTTGACGCACCGTGCTTGAATACGATGTATGTCGATAAGCCTGCACAGGGCCATAACTTGATGCAGATGATTACACGTATCAACCGAGTGTTTAGAGACAAGGAAGGTGGGCTTCTCGTTGATTACTTAGGTATCGCGCCAGAGCTCAAGGCAGCTTTAGCAAACTATACGGCCAATAACGGGCGAGGCAAGCCGACTGTAAATATTGACGAGGCACTGAAGGTATTTAGAGCTAAACTTGATGTCTGTCGCAGCAAGTTACATGACTATAACTATTCTGACTTTAAAACAAATTCACTCGGTCTTTTAGCGGGCGCAATCAATCACGTATTGAAGGCTAAAGACGGTAAAAAGGACTTCGATAAGGGTGTGATGGCCTTATCAAAAGCATTTAGCTTAGTAAGTGCTCATGAGGATGTTCGAGAATTTAAAGATGAGGTAGCATTTTTTGAGTTGCTGCGTACAGCCATTAAAAAATCAACCACAACGAAACGTAAGCTCGATGAGGACAAGGTTAAACATAGCCTTCGTCAACTAGTTAGTCAGGCATTAGTTTCTGGCGAAGTTATAGATGTATTTAAGTCCGCTGGTCTGAATAACCCTGAAGTGAGCATTCTCGATGACGAGTTTCTCGATGATGTTCGTAAGATGGAGCATAAAAATTTAGCTGTAGAAATGCTAGAAAAGCTTCTGAATGATGAAATCGTGACGCGCACAGCTAAGAACGCTGCGAACCAAGTTGCTTTTTCTGAGAGGCTCGAAAAAGCAGTAGCTAAATATCGAAATCGCTCTGTTGAAACCAGTCAGGTGATTGAAGCACTTATAGCCCTCGCTAAAGAGTTACGAGAGGCGGCTGATAAGGGTAAAGAGCTTAATTTAAGCCCAGAAGAGATGGCATTGTATGACGCCCTATTGCGCAATGACGACGCCAAGAATGCGATGAAGGACGCTGAAGTAGTTACTATTGCGCGTGAGTTGGCTAAAGAAATCCGCAAAAGTGCTCAAACTGACTGGGCGAAAAGAGACAATTTACGAGCAAAAATGCGCCGTAATATCAAAAAAGTACTGAAGCGTACTGGATATCCGCCTGATAAGTGCGATGAAGCTGTTGCTTACGTAATTGAGCAAGCTGAGCGAATGGCTAAAAGCTAAGATACTATCTAGTAACATTAAGAGGGGAGCTTAATTGCTCCCCTTTAATATTGCTCATCGGGCCAGCAAAAGCGTCCCGGCGTGTGAGCAATTATCCATTTTACCAAGATATGATTTCACCAGTTGAGTTCGCTAGTATTGTACTAACTGTAAGTGTAGGTTGAATAATTCAGTTATATCTTGCTCAAGTAGTATCATCTCATCAATTAGTTCCTCATCTTTAAAGGCCGAAAAACTCGGATCTCTCTTGACATCAAGAAGTGGTTTCGGTCTTGATACAAAGCGTTTGAACGCTTCTGCACCATCAATATCGGAAGAATAAGCGAGGTAGGTGTCCGCGACGATTCTTTTCACTTCATTAGTAAATGAACATTTCATTTTAATAACATATTTAGGAATGTGTACGAGCCAATTTAGCTTTCTTTCACCGAACAGGTAACTGGCCGAAAGCACGGTTATCTTATATTTTTATGGCTATGTTCGGATTAACTGTTGTTGAATCGAAAAGAGCCTGTTTTCGTTAAGGTTTTCTGGAGTATCCATAAACCTGAACCAACCTAGGTAGTGTTCC
>VAOV01014526.1_pt1 | contig 17254 bp, 11 predicted proteins | sample 3393941 | NCBI WGS metagenome assembly VAOV01 (sample SAMN08290427, study PRJNA428436) | hydrothermal vent metagenome | isolation source: Deep-sea hydrothermal vent chimney | place: Indian Ocean: Southwest Indian Ridge | depth 2398 m m
GAAACACCGCAGGAGAAATAAATTAAGCGCGTAATTATACTTGTAGATATCTTCAGATTAGGCCTCAAAGCACGTCCGAGAGCCCTAACTCAGATATAAGTTGTAGTAGCTTATATCTGGATGAATGGGTTTAGACTCTATCTGACAGGCCGCTATGAGCGTTAACCGGAAGTTCACGTTTGTACCACTACACAGAAATTTTGTGTTTTAAAGGAAGGCCGAATTCAGATAATAAGTGCACCACTCATGGTTAAACGGTGAGGAGAGATCATCTGCCTGTCGGTGGTACTCTCTAATCGCCAAAAAACAAGAGTCGTTACCATGAGTTACAAGCAGTTAATCGAAGGACAACGATACCAGATAGAGGCCCACCTGCGCGAGGGTTTCAGTTATAGGGAAATTGGAAAACGCCTGAACTTGCGTCACAGCACTATCAGTCGAGAAGTTCACCGAAACCGTCTGAGAGAAAGCCACTATCTGCCTGAAGTTGCACAGGCACGAGCATTAAATCGTCGGCATCACGCATTCAAGTATCGACTGTGCGAAATGGCAATCGCGTTTGTGGAGTTTGTCTTGTCGCTCAAGTGGAGCCCAGAGCAAATTGCGTGCGTGGGTAAATCAGCAGGTTATGCTGTCAGCCACGAATGGATTTACGGCCGTATGCAGCGTGACAAGCTCAAAGAAGACAAGCCGTTTAAGCATTTGAGACATAATCGACGCAAGTATTGCAAGGGTAGCCGAGCTAAGCGGGTGTTTATTCCTAATAGAGTAGGTATCGAGCATCGCCCTGTGGTGATCGAAAAAAAACGGCGCTTCGGTGACTGGGAAGCGTAAACTGAATTAGGAAAGCAAGGTACAGGTGCTATTGTCAGCCTGGTCGAGCGCAAAAGGAAGCTGTACTTGATCCGTAAAATATCAGTAAAGAGCGCTGCTGATGTGAGCCGAGCAATGATAGGAATGCTGTGGCGGTATCGCGGCCATGTTCGTACCTTCTCAGCGGACAATGGCAGTGAACTCTGTGACCATGAGCGTGTCGCTAAACATTTGACAACAGATAATTATTTCGCAAACCCATACTCGTCATGGGAGCGCGGGCTGAACGAAAACTTTAACGGCTTGCTGCGTCAATATATACGAAAAAGGTACGGATTTATGAACAGTCACTGACAATCAGATTGTGGAGATTGAAGGCGCAATCAATGCCAGACCAAAAAAGTGTTTGGGATATAAGCAGCCTGCTGCTGTGTTCGATGAATTACGTAAAGCAGCTTAATATAGTGAGTGGTGCACTTCGGAGTTGAATTAGCGTGAAATGAAAAATCAGCGTCTCGTTTCATGTATGCGGAATAAAAGGAGGGTAAATAGCGTAAAGTTATTTACTATTCACCCTCACTTCTTTTAATTGCCGGAAAGTATTTTCCTGCGGATTAAAAGCAGTCCAAGTGAAGCTGCAATAAATAGTAAAAGTGAATTTGGCGCTGAAACTTTTGCAGCAGAACCAATATTAGGTCTCGGCTCTGAAAGAAACGCATTCTGCTCTGTCCAGAAATCAGCATTATTGGACAGGCTTAGATTGAGCCACCCGGAGTTTGAAAAATCCACCCATGACTCAGAAACGCCGTGCTCAAGCCATGCATTGGTCCTTACCCATAATCCAACATCTAGAAAGGTGCTTCCCGGCGCTATGTCATAGGTAAGCTGACGGACTTGCGAGAACGAAACGTTCGTATCATTTTCCCATCCGTTATGGCCGAATTGATATAATCCATCCTCGTCGTTTAAATTTGCCTGTATTGTTGCGCTTCCCGTTCCCGCGATAATGCCTTCCATATTAATCGACAGACTGGCAGTGATAATTTCATCACTAGCATCGAAATAGATGCGTTCAAACATCCTATCTGAAGCCGAGGATCTTATGTAAGAAGAGCCATTCATTGTATGGAATCTATTGCCATCGCGGCTAATTCGAACATATTGCTTAGCTGTCGCCGAATTCAAAGAAAAAGATGAGAAAGCTTCCGCCTCCAAGTTAACGACATCGCCATACATTTTGGTAGTGGTTGTGCCAGTGCAAGTGATATTCCCTGTTGACGTTTTCCACGGTTTATCGCCTAAGGGTTGAGCAGTAGCCTCTGTGTCCCCGTGTTCTGTGAATCTTTTAATAGCCGTTCCACTAGAATCATTAATGCTTTCAGAGTAACTATTCTGACAATCTCCACTTAATGCAGATACTGAAGATCCGATAACTGTTGCTTGTGCGGCGTTTAAAGCGCTCAATAAAGCGAGTATTAGAGCAATATTTATTGACTTCATTTCTACTGTCCTTTTTTATAGAAGTATTTACCTTTCAAAAGATAAACTAGACAAGAAGCATGCCAGCGCTTGTTAGGCAGGGTAAGCGATAAGAAATGTGATTTAACTGTTAAAAATCTTGTCTCATTAATTTGTACTAGATGGTGCAAATTGTTTTTTCTATATAGGCCGCAATAGCCTGTACCATCTATGCTACAGCATTCGTGGTTAATAAGTTACAACTAGTAAAAGTGTTTTTATGCTGATCTGAGTGTAAAAAAATCCGACTGCGATATTTTTGCTATCTGACTGGTGTCCTTGATTTTAAGGGGGTGAGTGAGGTGATTAGCGCGCATAAAGTGATAACTTTGACATCAGCTCGACCTGTGACTTTACGTTGAGTTTCTCGTAGATATTCTGAATATGTGAGCGGGCGGTATTGACAGTTATGTTTAGTTCCTCTGCGATTTGCATTGTGGTGTATTTATTAAATATCAATTCAGTAACAAACAACTCTGTAGGGGTCAGTTCAAAGGAATGTTGAATGGATTGCCAGCGTACTTGTTTCTGGGAGTTGATTTTAACTACGCAGGTATACTGCGTGTGAATCGAGGCGTCCACACGTGAGAGTGGCAATACGCTTACCACAAAGGCACGGTTGTTCTCACTTTCAACGTAGATGTCACGCTTCAAACTGATACAATTGTCCTTAAAGTGTGCACACTCCTTTATGTAATATTTTAATCTGTCATTAAGGTGGGCTTTGTTAAGCGCCAGATATCCACCGTCTACCAAAAAGGCTTCTTCGTTATGCAACATCTCTTGTGCCATTTCATTGGCTTCAAGGATAGTGCCATCCTCTTTACATAAGATAACGCTGGCCTCGGTGGCCGAGTTAATCGCCTGTGAAATGGTGCGTACTTTTTTATAGCTTTGCAGCGTGAGATAAATACGCACAGCCTGACGAAAATGTGGCATTAACAGTTCAATAGCTTTTATATCTTCATCGGCGTATTCGCTGGCTTCCCTTCCGCGATTGCAGATTAAAAACGACTCGTAACGCTCATCACGGATGATGATACCGCCTATAGCATAATGGGTATTCAACGGTACAAAGTAATTTTGATAAATCGGTAGAGCGTCAAAGGTTTCCACCGGCACGTCCACAGATGGGCGCGTGATTTCCCCTTCTAATGCGCCTAGTGAATGTTGAAACCATGGGTCGTGCTCAAAATTATTTAGATAGGCAGACGGCACCATCGGGTTGTAATCAAAATCTGCGGTTAAGTGCGTATCAACCACGCTGTCTTTAATGACATCGCGCACCACAAAATAGACTTTGTTGGAGTGGGTTTTATCGCGCACCAACTTTAAGACATCCAACCAGTCTCCAGATAACGCGCAATCATAAAGCTGCTCGATAACGCCTGAAAGCTCTTGCACGTCCATAGTGATTCCTCGACCAACTTGTCTCAATAAATATAAACAAGCGATGGAGCGCATGGCGCGCCACCTTATTCAGTATTCGTTTTTTAAATCGTTAAAAAAACGTAACATACCTTGTTACGCGGTAAAACCTTTGTTGTGCGTCAGGCCATGCCACATTACCTTACAAGCCACAGACTGCGCGGTCCAAAACAAAACTGGCGTAAAAAGCCATTTTATTTAGCTGTGCAACTTTTCGCCACCGGATTGTTTTACACTAAATTATTCAAAAATACGCCTGCAATATTGAGGGCTTATTAACCATCTCGCTATTTCGCAGACAGCACAGGCAATAGCGGCCTGTATAGAAAAAGCAATTTAAGCAATTTAGTACAAATTAACGAGACGAGATTTTTTACACCTCTCTTCGTATTGAACAGCCCATAGGGCGCAGATGCGCTTAAAACAGAGGGTGAGCAAACTGACATGATGTTCGCAATGCGCTCAGCGAGAGAAGTAGAACATGGGCATAACACTATGCGTAAAACTCTTTTACTTGCTGCGGTGCTTTTAGCGCTTGCTCCCACATTCGCCAGCATGATTACCATCAACTACACCGGTAAGGTTTTAGCGAGTATAACGTTACCTATGATTTTGGCTATGATGTAGGTGACACCTTCACCCGCTCGTTTATCATTAATATGGATAACCTGCCCGCGGATGTGCATACCAGTGCGAATAGCGGGTTTTATTATGCCAGCCAAAATAAGATGGAGTTTGTGCAAAGCACCGACAAAGCGCCGTTTGAAAGTGACCAGAATGCCAGCGGGTATCGGAGTAATGACTCTTTAAACATTATAGACTAATCGAATTACTTTTTTCTGAACTACCGTAATTATGTTTACGTTAGAAACAGCAGCCATTACGCAGCCAATTATACTGAGATATATTTCAGTGAAAATAGCAATTGACGCTTTACTAAAAAATAATCGTAAAAACCCTAGACAGTTAAAAGATCGCAGTTGCGGCCTTTTTTGTACTTGATAACTTGAAAAAGCCAGTGTTAAAAAATGAAGGCACTGCTTTGTAGTGGTGTCAGCTTTTGCTCGATAGACTGTCTGCTTTGAAGTGTTTTTAAACTTACATCAAGAGGGTTTATAGGTGTCCGCAACAGGTACATTTCCGTCGTTTCAATAATACCTCGCGAACTTCCGCTTATGGCACAGACCGGAAGCTAAAATACAAAAACCTTAACGTCTGCTCCTTGTCTGAAGCGACCCAGCGGCCACAGTAATATTCAAAGTCCGCTTCACGTACCGTGCAGTCCGTCTTTGGCCCGTGATAGCCTCATTATGCTTTTTAAACAAGTTTCATTTTGGTTGTTAATGTGCCTTCTACTATAAAGTGGCCATTTTCATCGAGCATCTTCCCGTTTCTTGCCCATGATTTAGCACCATCCAAGTCCCACTCGTATTCGAGGAATGGAAACTCTACGGCTTGCTTTAGCTCGATCTCGTTTGAGCCAAGGTAACTGCCACGCATAAGTACTTTGGTGTTTTGAGCGTTTCGAATCTCAAACTTCTTGTAATTACGAAGACCTTTAAAAAGACTGCTAAAGAACTCAGCTGAATCCATCTCGACACCAGCGATTACTTTGGCTTGCTCGTCTCCAATTTTAATTTGGTACAAATGCAGTAGGTATTTTTGATCAGTGTAGATCCGCATTTTCCTTTCACGAAAGTCCACTATTACCCATCCAATAACTTTTTGGGTATAAACGTTGCCATCGAATTCTAGTTTAAAATCTAGGTTTGCCTTTATATTTTGGGCGTGAATCAATTTATGACAGTTGCTGCAAAGAAGAATACATTTATCTAATTCATCAAGCTGTTCGGTGCTTAGCTTGCGACGAATTAAGGCGTTATAGTTATCTGCTTTCTTATCTTCTTCAATGTGATGAAACTCGGTCATCCGTTTAAAAGTGCCCCAGCGTTCAAGCATTTCTTCAACACTTAACCCACAGGCAGAACACTTATTTCCCTTGTATTTGAGTTGAACCTCTTTTGACATTATCTAACTCGCGCCTCAGAGCTTTTTACCAGAATTTCATACTATCATCCGATTCTACAGAAAACCTTTATTCTGTGCTTTGATTGGAAGGAACCAACGACTGCTATACGCTCATTCCTGTCGCCCGGTATGACACTGCCGATCGTCAGCTTCACGTAAACAACTGTCTGTCAGATTTCCGTCCTGCTATCTAAAACGTTAGGAAAAACTTTAATCTCTTTATTAAATAAACAGGTCAAGACATGCTTTTGGTTCATTCAGTCAGCCATACATAGTTACCTGAAGTTGAGGCGTAATCCATTTAGGTGACGCTTCTGGGATCAACTTTTTTTGTTGAGTTAATCGCTCAACAACTTTAACACTAAGAGGCTCAAGCGCAGTAACTATTGTTTCATTGCGACTACCTTTCCCAACCAGAATCCATCGACCATTTACGTCTAATCCGGGTGCATATATTCCAGCAGCTAATTTATCTTCAAACTGCCAAGTTGAGTCTAAAAAATCTTCATCAGAGGATATAATGTAGTTGGCTAAAAACGCTTCTTCAATTACCGAAAGCAGTGATAGTTCGTCATTCACATTTTGATTTGATTTGATATGGTCAAGAATACCCGAAGCCGCTCGCTTGTGTCTCGTAGGTAACATCGAGCGCTCTCTTATTGCTTCGTTGATGTTCCTGTTTTGAATTAACTTATCAGACTCTTCTTTTAACTGTCGAGCTTCTTCTTTAGTGTTTGCAACAACTTCAAAAATATTACCAAACTCGAGGTTTGCTTGTATTTCAGGCTGTCCTGCCCTGTCTTTTACCAGTTCTCGAAGCTCAGCATCTTCTTCAAGTCTTTCGGAAGCTTGCTCGTCGTAAGCACAATCTACGGACCCAAACTCACGGCCAACTGGACCCTCGAGCGCTCCGTGCAGCCGTCTTTTTTTGCACCAAGCGATGGCCATCCTATCCATGATGTCTGCCGGAATATCAATAGACAATTGAGAAAAGGCGTCATCACCGGTATGTCCTTGGGTTAAACTAAATGAAACAGGGAAGTCTATAATCAGTTCTGCTGGGTTTGTATTGTCACTTGGATTTGAGGCACTGTCTTCAGTAGGAAACTCTTGGTGCAAGCTATGGTTCTCGTCGCTAAAAATCCATTCAGTTCTAGTCATCATAAATCCTATTTAAATTTACGATTAGCAAGCAATCGCAATGTGCATTTAGTCGTAGCAGAAGGCTTAAGTATATACATAAATGCGTAATGGCGATAAACGGCGAACGTTTCGCCAGTTATATACCCTCAATTAAGCGATGGTAAGTCTACAAGGATATTTCCACGTAAATCTTGCTTCCTAAAAAGCACTTTCACTCATATTAATATTATCGTCTCTAAGACCCTTTACAATCTTATGCGTCATGTGGCCCCATAGCTCACTGTCGAAGCAAAGTTGATATGGGCGGCGGACATATATATCACGAGAATCAAGAGTCATTAGCGAGCCCTGTAGGGCCCCAGAAGCGAAACATAAATATTCCTAAGTAAAGTCACCTTGCCTCGTTCAAGTAATAAAAAGTGGGGGAGTTAAGGAGTTGGTTAAAGATTTTTATCGTTTCTTTCTTACCGAAGATTTCATCATAGAAATATATAGCCTTAGTAACCCTATCTATTTCTACGATGAATCTGTCCAAGTCTAGCATTCATTACTCCGATACTTACGAAATATAACGCAGCAAAAACCGGCGTGTATCCAATTGATATGTTGAGTTTTTGCTGGATTTTTGATCACCCATACAACTGAAAGTCATCAATTGGTGGCACAAAAGCGCAAAGACTAAACAATTTATTCGTGTATTTAATATCGGTAGAGCTCGACTTTTCTACACTGAATTTCAAATATTTCCGCGAGCTTTATCCATTTCGTAAAGGGTTAGTCCATCACCATCTTCAATCGCTTGGTAATATTCAGGGTCTTTAATTTTTTCCATTTCATTAGATAAAACAAATAGCTCATTATCTAAGTTAACTATGCGTTCTCGGAGCTTTTCATTTTCAGCCGCAAGTTCCTCAAAATTTTCCTCAAGTTTTAAGATAGAACTGTTTGTAGCTGGAAATCTATTTATCTCGTGCCAGATACCAATAAACAGAGCCGCCAAAGACATCCACAATATCCAATCCATAGTTCTTTCTCTCTAAGTTAAATTAGCTTTTTAATATAGCGCGCTTTCCCCGTTTTCTGCTACCACATAGACAACTTTTATGCTTTTACTACCAATTTAAAATTGACGAGCATACTAATTGTTTCGTAAAAGGTTGATTCTCCGGATTAAGTGGATCAATAACTCGCTCAATAGTAAATGCGTCGAAAGACCCCGACTGTTAATGTTAAAAAATTCTGACTTTAATTCAGGTTTTCAGAAGGTCCACCTTCTGTCACCCAGCCACCTCCAAATGAGTCATGTTTTTTCACTCTTGGTTAAAATCCTGATTCGGAGAGTTTTCAGTAAGTAGTTTTATTTGAATACAGAGATTAAGGTTATGCAAAAACGTCGCTAAGTCGTTGTCTTTTATATCAAGACACTCTATTCCCCCCAAGTTAACATTGCCAGAGCACAACGTCGACGCATATTCACCGACATTATATTTTGTCTATTATGGTAAATATAAAATGTGCACATCATCCTCATTATTTAAAAAATTTGCCAATGTGCCAACGACAACTATATAAGTTACAGTATCGTAGCGCTTAAGATGTAAAGAACTAAATGAGTTTATACGCAAGTTTCCACTGCTTGCCCAAAGTAGTCACCCTTAATACAACAATTATCTTCTTTTTATTGCTTTAAAATCTCAAAAAGGTAGCTATTACGCTTGTGAGAAATACTTTGTGATTCTGTAATGAGCTTCAGATCCTCAGAGCTTCCCACTATATGGATTTCAATCTCTGCCCTTGTGATTGCTGTATACAGCCATGCTCTATCAACGATCTTGCCTTTTTGAAGTGCAATGATAACCCGGGGAAATTGAGACCCCTGTGCTTTGTGTAAGGTTATTGCATAACCCAGTTCCATGCAGTCGAGTAAAGTTTGCGTGACTTCAATTTTATTCCCTGTGTCCAGTGTTACCTCACCATAAGTATCATCTGATGATTCAACTTTGGTAAGAGTGCCTAGAGAACCATTTTGAATACCTATGTCATAGTGGTTTTGCGTAAATAGTATTGCATCATTCAATTTGAGGTTCTGATAAAATCTCTCACCGTGCATGTCGAACTCAAGTCTATTTCCATCCGAGTTGACGACGTTTTGAGTTAGCTGATTTATTTCAGCAACTAACGCTTTAGTCGGTGCCATAACACGACTGATTTCTGGTGATTGCTGATACAAGTCACAGCATACATGCGCTATTTCGCTCTTTGGCGTTTCATGGAAATAAATAGCACCTGTACTTAGTTCCTCAGGCACGATCCCTTGATTAATTAACTTAGCATATTCGGGAATACCCGTTGAGCCTTCCTGACGCTTAACGATATCAAGCCTAGTGTTCGCAATAGCTTTAGACAAAACGATATCAGCAAGTACTTTGCCACAACCTATTGGCGGTAATTGGTCAGGATCTCCAGTAAGGATAATGCGAACTGATGGATGAATGTTGTTGACTAAGCGATACATGGTTGGCAAGTCAATCATACTGGCTTCGTCAATTACCAGAAGATGCTTTTGTTGTTCTGAGGTAGGCATTACAGGCTCCTGATGCAATAACTTAGCGATAGTTGACGTAATAAAACCTATCGACTCGTGTAAGCGCATCGCGGCTCTACCACTAAGCGCGACCCCATGTATTTTAAATCCCATTTGGTGATAGGCCCTGAGTGCAGTTCTTAGCACTGTCGTTTTACCTGTACCTGCACCACCAGTTATACAACTCACTGCATTATCTAAACAATTTAATACTGCTTCTATTTGCCTCTTGGTTAGGTCATAAGGCAACTCACCAACAGCTAAGCAGTATGCAGAATTCGCAACGTTGTCATAAAGGTTATTTTGACTGGCTAATGCCTTAAGTCGTTTGACAACTACGTTTTCCATCAATAGCTGTGCTGTTGGATGATAGGTTCCAGTACCAGGGTTTAAAATATATTGTGCTTTGTTATAACCCGCTTTCAACGCCTCTGTAATCAACTCTTTATCTTTAATAAGTTTGGTTAGATGAGGTCGTAAAGATGCCTGTGTTGTATAGGTGTGGCCTTTCTCAATCTCTTTTCGGATAGCAGTTTCAAGCGCTGCACTTAATCTGCGATGATCACAGTCGATGATCTTAAACTGGTCGAGATCAGCGATTTTATCAACATCAGTAAACGACATCCCAAAGCATATAAGAACATACGGATTTTGTTTGATGGCCTCAATCGAATCGTTACCGTGATATTTTAACAATCGCTGCTGCACACTTGATGGTATTTTGAGCTCGCTCATCCAATTGCAGTAGGCCAGGTTCTTATACTTCGCGTAACCTTTAAACAACACATCAATCGACTCGTCACTAATGACGCTTCTAAGTAGATATCTCGATTCTGGAGTGTCATTTCTAACGGTTGAGTGGAAGTTCTTACCTAGCAGCTTCCATAACGCTCTAGCTTTACTTTCTCCAATGCCTTTGAAGTCAGTTTCCCTTGCAATAAAACGAATAAGTTGCTCACCTGTTTCGGGCAAGATGCATTCAATATGCAATGGTGATGTATAGCTATGCTGCTGCATTACAAAATCCCCCGTCTCTACCTCTTCTATTATGCGGGCACCACTCACCGACCAATGCTGACCAAGAAGAGGCTGTATGGGGATTTCATCTGGGTTGACTTTAATGGTGACGTAATACTTTCCACTATTCGTCTTGTATGAATTATTTGCCAGTGGTACACCGCTAAATATCACCATATTGGTTGAGGTGTAAGGGATACTGGTGACGCGCATTTGGTCTTGATGTAAATCGCCAATAGCTTGATCAATCATCGTGGCATGAATCCCATCTCACATAGGGTTTCATTCAGTTCACCGAAACGTTCTAGCTTGCTTTTTAACTCTTGAACTTTCGCCTTTAACTCTATGTTTTCAGCTTCTAATGCGGATATTCGTTTAGAGTCGAGCATCTTACGACTAGCGGTGTTGTCGTATTGTTTTGGTTTTTCGATATCTTTCTTTGCTGATGCGCTCAGTGGTGGAAGCAAACCTTTACCGCGCAATTTATCCTCTAGCGCTTTTAGCGCCTTTCTAAGCGCTGGATTTTGGTTTAGTGCAGACCTGCCGCACCCCACGCCTTTTGCAACCTCAATCCGGTTGAGTTTGCCTTTGAATATTATTTGTTTAAAGTCTTCATCAGTTTGAGTTGTTTGCCAAACTTCAAATGCTTCAAGGTTACGACGGGCCAATTCTTTTCCATTTGCCATAATTACCTTTTATCACCTATCAGTTTTTCTAGAGCATTCACCTCAGACTCATTTAAAAAAATCCCCCTTGTGTCTTGATAAATATAATAAGCCCCAGCCAGGCTTTCAACTTTACTTATTTCGCCAACGTCAATTAGGCCATCAAGCAACTTCTTCACAACTTGTTCTTGCAAACGTGTCAATTTATTTGATTCAACCAGACTTGCTCCATCTCTATTATTTGCGCCAGCTTTTAAAGTATCTGATAGCGAAGTTATCGATGTTTCGGATTTCTGTTGAAAATGTGTTTCAATTATATTTTTATATGTAGTGACTTGAGTTTCTAAGTTATTAATTCTAATGCTTGCACTTAATGGCAAACCATCCTGGGCACTTTGTTTAGTAATAGGACTTTGTTCTGCATTTAACTTGGAATACTCGTAAATAATAGCTTTATAGATCCCTTTGCTGTCATTATGTATTGTACGTCCTGAAGGTCTGCCTAAGAAATCTTCACAATATCGTCCTATGCCGGTATGTGTTATTTTTTTACCTTCCTTAATAAAAAGTTTGCAAGCCTTTTGAATATTCTGTATCGACTCTTTGACTCTCTTATCTTTGCTTTGTTCAAAGCTTCGCTGAACTAAAGCATCGGCAACAACTGTATCTTTCATAGTTAATTTTCCAGCAAATCATTTACAGACCCCAGTGATAGAGGCCCCGCAACTAAAGCCTTCATATCTTTAAGCCCTAAAGTTTCTATTAACAATCTGGGATTCTCAAATTCCTCATCGCTAAAATCTCTACCCAACTTTTCACAACTATTTGCTATCGCATAAAGTAGCGCAACTCTTTTAACTTCATTATCTGGCATAAATATAAACGGATTTTGACTTTCACCTGCCACAGATAAGGCTTGGGATACAAATTTTTCAATTTTTCTCATTGAAACTTCATTGTCTTCTATTGGCAGTCCCAAAACGGCTGCTTGGCTTTGTAGCTCTCTGCATGCGTTAAATTTAGAGACTTTCTCCCATTTTGGTGGACTGCATTCTATATTTTGTCTTGCCAACTCTTTAAGAACCATCTTATTGCCACTAAAACCACTTACGTTTGCCTTTTGTAAACTAGCTTCAAGCATACTCTGACGTCTACCTAACTCAATTACCCTACAAGCAAGAACCTCACCTTTTTGGTCAACTTTTCTGTCAAATTGTTCGGCAATAATATTTCGATTTTCTATCGAATTATCATCCCTAACAGCATGTGATTTTTCAATGAGAGCATTCCGCTCATCACGCAATTCACGAATCTCTTCGGCAACAATATTAATCTCGTAAATTTGCTCTAATATAAATCTAGGTCCTGAACGCCAATACCGGCAATTTCCGCACCTGAATTTCCCTCCAAGCGTTGACGTAACCTCCGCTGCTGTGCCATTTTTATGCACAATGATTTTTATTCCGCCACTATCGCAATCGAAAGAGCTGCAGATTCCACCTTTGACGTTTTTATCTATACCCCCGCCAGAAAAGTTTGGAGCAACCTTTGCTCTAGATTTATCAGAGGTTAATTCTGACGTTTCCTCCATTAAATCAAACATGGCAATAAGCAGTTGATCATTTGAATCGCTATACATTTCCTTTTGATGTTCAATAGAAATCCCTTGCATTTTTTTTGCTTTTATTAAAAGGCTTTTCAATTTTTCTAAGCTAAGTTTGTAATAATAACCCGTCATTATTGATGTAGCATGGCCGACAATCATTTGAACCACCTCTACAGGCATACCTTTTTCTATTAACTCTGTTACACCATACACTCGAAGTGAATGAACATCATACATCCACTCCCCATCCTCAGTTCTTACGATACTTTGCTCTTTAAATTGAGGATATTCCTCTTTGTAACGATGCTCAGCTCTTAGCAGTACAGCTTTAAAAAGCTTTGTAATGTTATCTCTAGAGATTGGGTAGGCTAGATTGAATCTATTTCTAGGATCAGCTCGCGAAACTTGTGGCTCTATCTCTCTAAATAAGGGTACAAAGTAAGGCAATTTTTCCCTAATATGTTGTTTGTAAAGGTCAGGCTCCTCATCATCCAACCGAATTGGTTGAATATCTCTATTCATATAAATGTCGTTGAAACATTTCTGCTCACTAAGAATCGACCAAACATCATCAATCTGAGCAATACCTGTTCCATACGGCCAAGGAATGTCATATCCTAATTTACCCTGTTCTAATAAACGATAAGACTGTGTTTTGTTGGTACTTATATGAAGTTTTAAAGAGTCATTTCCGCTATTCTGATTATTATTAAAAACGCCTGTTTTACCATGAAGTCGACAATGAGACTTACCATTGGGATACTTAAATTCAGCAAGAGGATGTGTATTTTTAACAAAACACTGTCTATTCAGATCCCAAATGCGATCATCTAATAATCCTTCATCTAGCCAGCGAGCTTGTTTTCCTCTGACCGGAAGTAACAAGAGCAAATGTAAACACCGAGCCACTGTGTTGTTATTTATAACTTCTTTATTACCAGTCTGAAAATTTGTAACTTCTATTTGACATTGCGATACAAGAGTCTCTGCACATATTTCATAATTATTTTCAGTCAAGACTTCGACACACTTTTCGTGCAGTATTGAAGGCATTGCTTCTCTGACTGTTATCCCACGATGTGTGTTAAGAATAGGAAAGACGACATCAGGTTTCGAGACCGGATTATTTATATTTTTACCCGTGTTCAACGAAAGAGATGAAACCCAAAAGTCAAAAAAGCTGTTAACTCCACTCCATTGAGTGTAATTTTGATTCTCAGAATTGCCTTTATCAAGAATAAACTGTCGAAGAGTTAATTTAACAACCTGCTTACCCATTGGATCGTAAAACATGGTATTAACAAACTCATCAATATCGTCATATTTGAAGTCACTACTGCTTATTTCTCGTAACCAATCAATGAAGACATTTATAGAGTTTAGCTTATGTTTGGTTCCCTCTTTAGTTAGAAAATCCCTCATCACCATAAGTAAGTTATCACCGATCACATCGGTTGCATGGTTAAGTTCAAAAGATGAGCGCCTTTGGTCTGAGGACTTCATACGTCTAGCAGTTATATTTTCTAGAAAAGCGCGGTTGAATCGTTCCCCTTCAGGAAAATTCAATTCATACCTATCTATGATCTGCTTCAATGCTATGAAAGGAAAGCCTGTAGCTGTACTGTACCCCTTACTATTTTGATAATTTTTTAGAATAGACGTGAGATCACTAGGGTATTCAAGTGGTATATCGTCACAAGTTTCTAAATTAGAGCTTCTTGACACATTTCTTAAAAACAGAACTATCTCATTTTTATGTTTATTCCCATCCTCTATAAGGCTCGCGCACACCTCTCCCAACGGGGTATGCCACGGTAGTTGAGTATTCATCAACCGTAAATCTAGTGCTAAAGACGGTATTGAATACGGCAGATATATTACCCCGTCTTGTGCAAGAGCTTGCAATAAACTCGCGATTGCTTTCTCAAGTGATTGAATGATAAAACAAAATGGGGATCTAGTTTTATCTGTGCCATTTAATAACGCATTTGTATATTCATCTACCAACAATGAGAAGTTTGGAGCGTTTACTCCTTCAATGAAGCGAAGTCGAACGAGGAGCTTAAACAAAGGATGTTTCTTTAATTTATCCTGTGTATATGCCCAATTATTATTTTTTAACCCTCTGAAATCTGTAGGTAGATTAAAGAAAGTTCCCATCTTTATGGCTACTAGCCATTGAACTATCTCTACAGATGACAGGTCTCCGAAGGTTTCATTCCAATCAACAACATAGTCGAAGCATTGTTTCAATTTATTCGGTGTCAAACTAGTAAATTGAAAGCCGCCTTTACCTTCAAAAAAGCGATGAACTTGTTCAGAGATTTTCTCTATTTTTAATGATTTTGGATTATCAGAATCGAGAACTTCTTTGAAAGTATTTGCAGTAAATGGTGGTATGAATGTTCGGTCTCTTCTTTTTGGAAGACTACCTATCAACTCTGACTGAACCTTTTGTTCGCAATAAGACTTGGAATATTCTGGCTTATAATCATTTAATATTTTAGAAAGAGTATTTGTCTCTAACTTTTTATGTGACGGATTAATGATTATCTGGTCCAAGGTAATATTAAAAACATTCTCAATATTACTTCTATATCCTTTGTAAGAACGCAATAAACCTATTCTTTCACTAACAACTACATGCCTTGCCAGATTGTTATTCGACCATTCTAAAAGCAATTCTTTCATATTAATTTTAATAACTCTTCCCTAAATGGAATCTGTTTCCATTTATTTTTTTCATTTATTTCGATTCCCTTAGCCTTTTTCAGGGTCTCTGAAAACTTCTCTGCACTCATGTTAAAATACCGTTGGGTTGAAGAACTATGATGGTGTCTAAGTACCTTTTGAGCGATATCGATACTAACATCAAGGTAGTTACAAATGTAAAAACCAGTAAAGTGTCTCAAACTATGAGGGTTATACTTTTCGCCTGTTAATCTCAAAGATTCTCGTTCGAAACGCTTGGAATAAGTTGAGATACTGAGAGGTGCGCCATTCTTAGAACAAAACAGGTATGGGTGATTACATCGTTTTTGCGAAAGCAAATATCGTTGGACAATTTCAAAAAACTTAAGCTTTGCTGCGTCTTCAGTCCATTGTACGACATATCCAAAGGTAGAGTGTTGCGGCTCTAATAAGACCCCTTTCCATCCTAAATGCAATGGCTTTGGGACATTAACCCGAGCAATTGGGTATCTTACAAATTGTAGCTCCTTTGAACTCAGTGAAGGATCAAAATACTGTGCGTTATTGTAGGACCCTAGTATTTCTTTGCGACGTTTCAGGCGACGAGTTTCATGACACCAACTGCTCCCAGAAACCGGATGAGAAACAATTAATTCGAATTCCGCAGTTTTCTTGTTTACTACAACATCACTAATTAGAACATGCATTGCCTCTGATGCTCTCAATCCAGTAAACGCACATAGTAAGTAAATAGCTCTTTGATTATCATCTAAAGCCGACTCAATGAACTTTGTAACCAATTCGGGAGGGAAAAAATTCGGAGTACTATTTTCAACTCTCGTTTCGGGCTCTTGGCCATGAGAAAAAATAACACTTTGCTTTTTAGAATCAGTGTTAACTCCTTTTAGGTGTTTTAATAAACTATAGTCTTGCCGTTTTCTATAAACATTATATTCTATCGTTGACTGGCACAATATCTCTGTTGATCTCAATGAGTCTGTACTAAGGTACTCCGCACAAAACTCCTCGTATTTAGAAAATACTCGTAGCTTTCTCTTTATATTTTTTACAGAACTACCTTCCCACCATAAACCTAGATTGCAATTTCCACGATGTATTGTTCCATGAAGCGACTTTTCAAAGTAATCAATAATTAAAGTACGGGGTTCTTGTTTCCAGCGAGTATGTTCTTTAGATGACCTTTCATAAAATATTGTAATTTCAGATATACATCTAAAGAGATCATACAATGAAGAAGTATGTTTACCAGCCCCAACTGAATAGAGATGTTTTAAGTAAGCCAGCAATGAATAGCACAGTTCTCCATTATTCATATAAACCAGTGGGAATGGTCTTTCACGTCCAAATTCTGTAGTCTCTTCACACCAATGTACGTGATAATACGGATTACTTGGTACAAGCTTCATAAACAATACCTTTTCTTTTGTATTACAACACTCAAATATAATACAGCCTATTTATGGGATATTATCACATGTCAGAATAATTATTCTGAACGCGATTAAAAAATATTGTAAAAGAAACTAAATAAGCGAATTACTTCTGTTAAGAGCTCAAATATGCACTTATGGTATGTTTTTGCTTGTCGGAATATGAAACATGGTCTTTCTTCGAGACTATTCACTCACGTTCGTATACTCATATTTTGAGAAACTTGTTCTCAGACCCAAGCGAAATATTCGAAGATATCGTAGTGAATGACGAAATTAAGCGACGTGCTGCTGATATTTCTAAATATTA
>VAOV01009028.1_pt1 | contig 16931 bp, 13 predicted proteins | sample 3393941 | NCBI WGS metagenome assembly VAOV01 (sample SAMN08290427, study PRJNA428436) | hydrothermal vent metagenome | isolation source: Deep-sea hydrothermal vent chimney | place: Indian Ocean: Southwest Indian Ridge | depth 2398 m m
CATGATTTGTTTTTATCAATGACCGTTGAGATTAATAAACAGCGCCTTGCTAGTTACAAGCACAAAAGGTTATCTATAACTACTCCTTCTACAAGTAATGTTGTCCAGTTTCCCGAGAGAGTACAACTACCATTTTTCCCAAATATTAAAATAGCTTGCGGTCATTTCAAAACGGGTAATGCCGAGGTATCTGAGCTTGTAAATGCGCCATTTGGTTATGGAAATATAGATAACTCACGGCATTTCATTGCTCGTGCATCTGGTAACTCAATGAATGGCGGCAAGAACCCTATTTACGATGGTGACTATTTACTATTGGAACAAATCACGCCAAATAACGCGGGTAGCATTAGCAACACGACAGTTGCTATCGAAAGGCAAGATGAAGCTGGCGACAATCAATACTTACTGCGAAAAGTCCTTAAGAATCCAGATGGCTCTTATACTTTGAGAGCAGCTAATCCAGTTTATGATGACATGATAGCAAGTGAAGAAATGGTGACTTTCGCCCGCCTAAAAGGAAAAGTCGACCCATTAGAACTTTTTGTAGGGCAAGAGCTAATGCGCGAAGAGATCCCGCCGCTTTTCAACGAAGAGTTCAATCCTGGTAACTGGCAATCGGGTCATGTAGTCCTTAAAGAGAAGAATGTTCAGATTTTGTTAGTTACTTTAAACAAACAAGGGAAAGGCAGCGAACATCAGTACCATGATTATTTTATTGACGATAAACATTTTCATTGGCAGTCGCAAAATAGCACTTCACCAAGTAACAAGCGTGGGAGAGAAATAGTTGAACACCAGAAATTAGGTAGCCGCGTTTACCTTTTCGTTCGAGAGGGCAAATTGAGAGGGAAAACAGCTTCACCTTTTATGTTCTATGGCGAGGTAAAATATATTAATCATGAGAGTGAAAAGCCGATGAATGTGACTTGGGAGTTACTCTCATAAAATTCGTAAAAGGTAGCTCTAAACGGCCTTGTTTTTTTCCACCGTTAATTATTTTTTGTACAAGCTTTTTCCTTTGCAGCTAGATTGGCTGCAGATGCAGATTGCATAACACGCAAGGTAGCTACGCTACATTCCTCTTTACTCTTTTGAGATTGTGATTTTGCTCCGATAGTCACTCTAGCAATAATGGGTTTGTAATTTGTAGCTGCTGAACAATACATGTTTTTCAACTTCGAATATTGCCAACCGGGCTTTTTGTTACTCTGGAGATAAGTACACATCTCTCCAAACATGTTTTTTGCAGACATTGTGCATTTAGATTTGGTATTCAGATCACTATCGTAAAGCCCACACACCGAGTTATTTTGTATTCTCCAAAGCTGATAGGAGTAGGATATGTTCATGCCATCATATTCTACGACCTGAGCTTGGATCTCAGTTCCGTAGACATCAGAAAAATTTTTATACACTGTATTGGAGACTGCTTCTAAATAACTGGCAAAAACTAGTTCAAAAACATCCATAAGAACTTCCTTTTAAGTTATAGAGCTAATTGGGCTTAGTGAGTTTCAACGAAGCTTCTTGCTCTTATCCTTGTGCAATAAATGCAGATTCCACCCATACCCTCTAGTAGCGGAAGGAAACAGAGTGCAGAGTTTACGTTTTTTAAAGCGAACGCGTTTTAAACACTCGTTAAATTACGCAACATTATGAATCTGTTGAATATCTAAAAAAAGGTTTTTAGAAAAATTGCGTATCGTCACTTTTTAATATCACATAACATGCTTGTAACAACGCTTTGATCTTACATAGAAAATATTTTGCTTTCTCTATTCATTAAAACTCTACGCTTAACTTCCTCATGATGATTTTCTGATAAACTCACAAATAGCTTCGAAAGCTTAGAGATGCTTTCTGTTTTTGGAAAAATTTTCTGGCCTAGCGTTTGTGGATAAACTGGCAAGTCACCACCGAGTCTATGCCTTCGATGTAAGTTAGATATTGAAGAATCAACACCATGAGCATACATGATTAGTAATAGTTTTATAGGTGAAAATCCTACAGAATGGTTCTCTTTCACAGAATAAATATTTCTCAGGTACTTAAGTTCTAAAGAATCAAAATCATAATTTCTAACGTTTGACGATGATTTATATTTGGCGTCTAGAACAATTAAAAGCTCTTCATCCCAGATAGGGGATGTTATAGAAACTATATAATCTGGACAAACATAATACTTGCCATATTTATTATCTCTTCTATTACTAATATTTATTAAGTCACCGGATGCACTTACACCCTCTCTATATTGATATATTCTAGGCTCATGCCTAATAGATATATTAAAATCTTTAGATTTGTAATTATAGAAATTATTAATTTTTCCATTAGGCAAATTACACCTAAGGCCACTATATGGAAGATTTTCAGAATAATCCAGATACTCTGAAGAAGACAAGTCAACTTTGAAAGCGTCTTCTATTGACTTATTCAATAGCAGTAAGCAGCATAATTCATAGATAGTTGAAAGATTCCTTAGGCCGAATAGAAAGCTATTATCGGATATATTAGGAGCACTGCATAAATACCATCTATGTATACCTCTAAACAAACTTATATATGTGGGTCGGGATGCTATAAACTGAGTAATTCTAGGCATTAAGTTAGGAATAAACTTCGCCCCAATCTTATTACGAAAAAGAGAAATAAGCTTATTAACTTTAACAATTTGAAAATCGATATCTCGGATATGATGATTTATAATTTTATCTTTATATACGCTTAACACGTTATCGAAACTGACAAAATTGCTACTTTCCTCATAGCCCAGCAACCTTTTTTTAGGTGAAAAACTACCCTTTATTGATGAAGCTCTTATTTTATAAAGAAAGTCTTTCGCCGAATGGAGAAAACTAAAAATAACTCTATTCTCGAAAACATCCGTATCCTGATTTAAGATTTCTTTAGGTATGTTCTCAACTTTATAGCTTCGATTATTAAATCTTATATTGGCTTCTGAAGGAGTCGAGTGTGTAATTTTATCTAGGTTATTTAAAACATATTTTACACTATCTGGCCCGGAAGGTTGCCCATGACCAGTTAGACTAATTTCAGTAGACCACTTAAATCTATAGTCTCTTAATAGTGTTCCCTGATTTTCATAGATATATTCCAATATATCTTTAAGTATCGATAATTTAGTAATTGAATCACTGTCTCCACTTCCAGTACCACCTGATTTTCTCGATTTAGAAAAACAAAGTAGAAGGACATCATCAACATTACTAGACAGAAAATTTAGCATATCGACTGCCATTTCTGCATTAGCTGGTCTTGCTTTGATATCGACATTCATTACCGAAACTGGTTCTTCATAGCCATCAAAGAAAAGCTTTATTTCACTTTCACCAAAGTAGTTATAGAAAAGTTGGTTTTCATAAGCTTTACTGCTGATGGCCGTTCCATATTTTCTATTTGTGTCAGAAGATTTAATAACTTCTAAATCATATGGAACATCTCCCAAAACTAAGTATGGATTTCCTGAATCAAAAAGATCACTCGGTATATCGACAAGTATTCTTATAAAATCAGTTTCATTAACTTGTACTGTTTCGTTTTGCGCCACATGGAAAGCTTCAACCGTGTTATTTCTCTCAATTTCTAAAGTCCATTCAATACTCATATCGCACCAAAGCTATGAAGATTTTGTTCACCAGATATAATGATCTTTTCAAGCATTTTTCTTGAGCGAATCATCGATGGCTCTAGGATGCTTAAAAGTTTTTTGAGTCTTTCCATAAAACCAATACCATAGCCGCTTATCAAGGGCATAACATGCTGACTAATCGCGTAATCAAACGCCGTTAACTGGTCACTTATCATTAAAGATGATGCAACGTTGTAGTAATCAGTAATAGCTTTTATCTTTCTATAAGAAACTATTACTTGATTTCCAAGTTTAGGGTCATCATCGCGTAACGTAGCGATAATAGACTCAAATAAAGTAGCCACATCATCGGGCAAGTTTGTGTTTGAATTTGCAAATAGTCTTATATAGTCTGAACCACTGATAACTTGGATATCAGTATCTGAAAAGTCATCAGATGTAACAGAGTTAATTGTGACTTGTTCATCAAAGTTGATAATAGCACTTCTATCTAACATTCTTGGCGTCAGATTCTGTACGGATTCATCATTGTTTATTGTCCCTAGAAAGCGAATGTGCTCGGGTATATTTAGAATGGGTCTACCTGGATCGCCAGTATGTATCAATCTAGATGATTCTGGATCTGCCATCTCTAAAAACGGACTAAAGTAGTGCTCTGGTTGTGAAAGGTTCATCTCGTCTAGTAGTATGACGGAGAGGCTATTATCTTTCCCATCGTCCTTATCTTGTAATGCTACGAGTAGTTCATAAAAGTTTGTTGGCGAACTAACAAAGCTTTGTGACAAAGCATTATAGTAACCAACTATATCCCTTGACGAAGTCCAACCTCTAGAGACAGGAACATTCAGCCCACGCTCACCTAGTCCCATTGCTTTCATTAACAATTTCGCTAACGATGTTTTTCCTGTTCCTGGAAGCCCGCTAAATAAAGTAAATTGCGACTGACTAAGTGTAACTACTATGTTCACTAAATCTTCAAAATCTACTTTCCTGCCTTGTTTGTATAATTGTTCGGTCAATAAGTCTAAATATTCTTGCTGGGATTTAGCATTATACTCATCTATTTTTAGATTCGCGGGTGAATTGAAATTAACGGTATTTTTTTTCTTTTCGGGTAAAACACCACTCAGCATATCAACTTTAGGCTTCAATTGAAGTAACGTTGATAATAAGTTGTTGTTTTCGTCCTTTACTTCTTTTTGAATTTCACTAAGTTGATTTTTTAGGTTTGCTATATCTTCTTTAAGTATATCTTCTGCCTGCCTCAACTGTTCTCTTCTTTTCTCGAGAATTTCCAGGTCAGAATATTTACTATAAGTCTTCTTTAGTTCTTCTGTTTTCTTGTGTAAATTTTCCAGCTCTGTTTTCTTATTGGTAATTTCGATATCGAACTCTTCTTTTCTTTGCGATAAAATTTTCTCTTGATATTCATCTGATTCCGTATTCCTGCTTTCCTCCGTTTTTATTCTTATCTGTTTTTCTAAGTTTGCTTTTACTTTTTCTAGCTCAGTTATCTCTTTTTTTATTTCTGACTCTCGGCCTTTGAATTTCTCTTCAATGTCTTTTATTTGCTCTTCTAGATAGTCTTTTTTGTTCTCGTCAATATACTGTTTTAGGATTTCTTTCCCTTGCTCCTTATCCAAAAACTCAGTTATCAAATTATCTCTTTCTCGGCCCCAGTTGTCGGCTTCGTTTAAAAGAGTAAATAGTCTTTCATATCTTGGTTTGTTGAGGCGATACTCTTTCTGAGCAGAAACCATTTTTCTTATTTGAAGTATGTGCGCTTTAGATATATTTTTTATTTGAGGTGAGTTCGCTATTAACGAACCATATTTACTAATGATAGCATCGTCGCTCATGTAATCTTCAAATGAATCGCTTGTCGATTCTTCAAAGATTGCCGGCAAGTTACAGTAGTAGGTAACACTTCCCCCGCCATAGGGAATTATATTTTTTTCATATTTTTTAATTTTATCTTTTGATATCGAAAAAATGTAACCGTCAGGAAGGGAACTCTGGTTTTTAGCTGATTTCAACGGCATATGTTTTACGTCAAGTTCAATGACCGTGTTATCATCGCTAAACTCTTTAACGTTGAATGGGCCATGCACTCTGTCGGCAACATCTAACATAATTAAACGTGTATTGATTTGGTTGTTTATTTTTATAGATGGTGAATTCTTATCTGGAATTGAGGGAGCCTGTACACTTTGGACGCATAAAAAACTTCCCTTTAGGCTAGAAGCAGACTCGCCTACAGTGACATAGCGACAGTTCCCTTCTTTGGTGTCTTGGTTCGTTGGTCTTACCACCACCTCAAACAAATTGTCTTTGAATTTGTCCTCTAAGTCATCATAACCTCTTGTGACAAAGACTCTTTCCGTCGGGCAGAAGTCCTCTTCTGTGTTGATTGGATAATATTCATCATTGATTTTTTCAAACAGAGCAAAGATCAGACCTTGGGAAGGGTTAGGATATGGGTGGTCAAATGTGCAGATTACAGTGCGTTCATTACTCACTTAATAAGTCCTTTTTTGTAGTTGATTATTTGAACAATTGTCTAAGTATCTCTTATAAGAGACATATTCTTTAGCAGGCATACCATTATCATCTATCTATTTAAGGATGCAAGCTGTATCCGGCTCTAGAGTTTTTACCGAAAACGTTATGCCTATGATTTAAGATCTAAATACTGAACTGCGCTTGTGAGGTTCGGTTAGATTAAGGCCTTAATGGTAAAAGCGCTGAGCGTTTTATATGACGAAGATGAGCTTTCGAATGAGTAATAAGCGCTCAGATCTTTTCCCCGCTAATAAGTATTTCAATATTTATTAGCGGGGCACTGTGTTTTATGTTGGGGGAACTCAAAAAATAAGCTGCGGTACTGAAGCGATACCAAGTTTTTGCTTGGTCGTAGGGGATAGATCTTGCCAACGCTCAGCTAACCAATCCACAAGTTGAGTTCCATTCATTAAGTTAACGCTCAATCCGTCCGCGTGCTGTGTTACATCTTCGGCAAAATCACCTAATGATACTACCCATCTATAGCAGTCATCTTCTTTCTTAGCTTTCGCTATCTGCTCTATGGCATGTTTATTTGTATAGCCTACGTGGTCTTTCACTTGAATCAGCAATTCCTGCGTAATAAATGGATTGCGTGACTGGGCTTCTATATCAACATCAACGCCAACCTCGTGACTTTGCTTACTAGGTATAACAGCTGTGTAACCTTCAATTTCAAGCAATTCTTTTACAAGATGTTCTAACCCCTGCCCACCAGCTTCCAAATAGTGATCTCTATTTCGAAGGTTATCTAACAGTTTTGCTTTAAACTGTTCTAATATTTCACCACTTTTTTCGTTAACTTTAGATAGCGCACCACTGCTAACATTATTTTTAATGTCGTTGTAACGCTCCATTATTTCGTCTTTGAAATAGTCTAAGTCAGCGACAGTCAAACGTATACGCAGCCTAGACTGTAAACCTTGTTTCAAGTCTGTACGTGCGATAGAAATTGGCTCGTTTTCGGCATCGCAAGGAAACGTAACTTCTATTTGGTTTTCGCCCCACGGTTTGTTTGCGCAGAATCGTTTCTCGCCTGTAGCGATCCCTATGTAGATACGGGCAGGCGCTGGCACCACAATGATATCGCCTTGCTTAACTTCAATGAATCGACGCAGTTGATTACCACTACGGCCCACACTTTGCTGTGTGCTTTCAAGGTGCTTAAAGAACTTATCAGCAGTGGTAAACTTGCAAAGCTGAAATTGCCCCCACCCAATTCCAGCATATCCCTCGCTAATCAATTCAACAGGTCCCCTCATTAGGAGTACTTTACTATTTTCGAAATCAGGCTCCATACATCCCTCGTATTTTAGGTAAGCTTTAATGATGTTTAGTTTAAAACATCATAGCAACCTAAAGTATTTATCCTTTATTGACCAACCCATGAAAAACCTCAATCGCCCTATCAATGCTTTCATCATTATCAAACACCTCGCGCTATGGTTTTGCCACCCACTTTTTTTAATACGGTAATCATTGGCACTAATTGAGTTTATAATAACGGTTAAACAGTTTTTGAATTACATCGACCAACGTGAGTAGAACATGACCCATAAAGTACGTTATAAGTTTAAAGGTGAGGCAAAAGAGATTAATTTTTCTTACAGCCGCCATCAAAATATGCATGAAGCCGTGGCCGATGCTGAGGGAATAGATCTTTCCCAGTTCCTGCAAACTGAACAGCAACTTGCCGCTATCAGTAAAGACAAAAAAACCGTAAGAAACTTTAGAGATACCGAATTTGCAAAGATGGGGTTTTCTGACTTGTACTTCTTAAAAAACGGTCAGGAATGATGGTGGCCTCGATAGGGTTCGAGCCTCTGACTCCGGAACGCAAAACCATAAGTTAAATTTTCAGGGTCTACCCTCAACCAGCCCATGAAAAGCCTCAATCGCCCTATCAAAGCTTTCATCGTTGTCGAAATAAAGCTGGCTTAGTCGGCTTTTCTTTATTTTGTAGGTGGCACTGGCAAAGGCTAGCGCTTCTCTAAAGCTGCTAAATTCTTCATCGAACACTTTGAACACTTCATGCTGGGGTTTTGCCACCCGCGTTGTGCTGCCGTTTATTTCATAGTCGAACCCAGCAAATTGAAGGCGTGAAAGTGTTTCTTTACCCAATCGCATGCCGCCTTTTAGGCTTATTTGAAATGCGGCATCCATTTCTTCTATTTCTTCCATGCTCCAGTGGTTATATACCCTAATGGCCTTTTTATACTTTTCTGCCAATAGCTTTTTTAAGGTGTTTATTCTGGGCTCTAAGGTGCCGTGGTTTTCATCTTTTAGCAGGTCGAAGCATTCATTGCATGAAGGTACGGAAATAAAGTCGGCCTGTAAGTGCCCGCTTTGCCAGTCGTGAATGAATTTTATGGGCGGGATGAAGTCTTGCCGTGCAGTTTCGCAGCCGCAATAAAAACAGCGCCCGAAGTCTTCTGAATTCACGGCTCTTAGTGGCTGGTAGAATTTTTGGTAATTCTTTACTGACATGCTGCTATTTGCTTGAGCGTTGTTGCTAAAAAATAGGGCTATTTATGGTGGCTACGTTATCACAGCAGGCCTTTTGTGAAAGTTAATTGTGCCGCTTTAAAATGAAAAAAGCGCCACCTTTTGGCAGCGCCTTGCTTTAGAACTTACGGGTCACTTAATCACTATTTATAAGTTAACCAGTATTTATGACCTGTTCGGTAAAGCCTACAGTCGCGATGGCTTACTGTGTGGGTCGCCTTCTATGTGGTCTTTCGGCCCGCGCGGTTTGGGTTTTGCAGCAATGGGCACGTCTTCTTCGTCTTCTTCACCTTCCTCGTCGATGTCCCAGCTGCCCTCTTCGCTCCATGGGTCGTCGTCTGGGAACTCGCCTATGTTGATTTCTTTTACCGAGTAGTCGGGCTGGTAGCGCATGTCGTAGTTTGCGGCCCGTACAATGGCGATACACAGCATAAAGGCTACGGCTAATAGCGGTACGCCCCCTATTATTGATGCGGTTTGCAGTGTTTCTAACCCACCCACAAACATAAGCACTATGGGCATGAAAGATAGCGCAAAGGCCCAGAATAAACGGTTCCAGCGCAGTGGCTCTTCGTCTACTTCTTTTTGTACTACGGCCGCCAAGATGTAAGAAATGGAATCGAACGTGGTAGCGGTAAATATAAGCGCCAGCAGCGTGAATACAGAAATAACTAAGTAGTCGAGCGGCAACGTATGCAGCATGGCAAAAATAGCCGCTGTTGGGCTTTCTTGGTTCAGTATGGTAACTACGTCTAGTTCGCCCGATAGCTGTAAATACAGGCCGTAATTACCCATTACCATGAAGAATAAAAAGCAGCCCATGGTGCCGAAGAACATAGAGCCTGCCACCATAGCGCGAATAGTACGGCCCCTTGAAATACGAGCAATGAACAAGCCTACGCTTGGCGCGAACACCAGCCACCAAGCCCAGTAGAATATAGTCCAGTCTTGTGGGAAGTGGGTGTCTTCAAAACCGTTGAATTCGGCGAAGGGCTCTAGCCATGTGGCCATTTTAATGATGTTACTCATTACTCGGCCAAGGGCGTCTAAGCCGGTATTGGCCATAAATAAGGTGGGCCCAACAATGAAGATAAACAGCAGTAACCCTACGGCCAGCCAAAAGTTAATGTCAGACAGCAGCTTAATGCCTTTTTTAAGGCCAACATACGCGCTGTAGCCAAATATGGCGGTACAGGTTATTAGCACCACCACCTGCGTAGTTAGCGATTTAGGTACACCGAATAGTTCGTGTACCCCTTCGTTTATCATAGGTGCCGCCAAGCCTAACGTGGTAGCTCCGCCACCTAACATGCCGAAAATAAAGCTGATATCGATAATTTTGCCTAGCCAGCCGTGAGCCATTTTCTCGCCTATTACCGGCATTAGGGCTTCGGATATTTTAAGTACGCTGTGATTACGTACGTAGTAAAAGTAGGCAATAGGTACCGCAGGAATAAGGTAGATAGCCCAGGCTAACGGCCCCCAGTGGAATATGCCGTAAGCCGCGGCCCATTTGGCAGCTTCAGGGGTTTCGCCTTCTATGTGAAACGGCGGCGCTTGATAGTAGTACACCCACTCTATCATTGACCAGTATAAGATAGACGCCCCAATGCCGGCACAAAACAGCATGGCAGCCCAGGATACCGGCGAGAACTCAGGCTTTTCTTCAGGCTCGCCCAGTTTTATTTGGCCGATATCGCTGAACATGATGTACACCATGAAGCCACCTGCGCCTACTCCGAGTAAGAGGTACAAAACGCCAAGCTTACTGGTAACAAACTCTTTGGCCGTGGCTACCCACTGTGCGCCTTGGTCGGGCCAAATGATAAGGGGGATGGTGACGGAAAGAAGAAGGAAAAGAGAGCCAAAAAACGTAGGCTTATCAATTACGCTAAACGCGGTTTCCTGTTCACTGCTAACCTTTGATGAGGCTGCATCTCGGGTATTACTACTCATACACGATCCTTTGTTTTGTTTTTTATCGATGCCATTGTGCAATGAAGCTTTAAACGGGCAATCTTTTAAAACAGTTTATCAGAATAGTGTGAAATGAGGTGGGCAATGATTTTTTAGCGTGATAGCGCGTTGTTCACTAAGGTTTTAAAAAAAGGATTATTATCGAAGAGTTATGCACGTAAGTGATTTAGCCCAAATCAGTTGGGCTAAAGCGTTTTCATGTAGACCATACGTTATTTATTCACGTGCTGAGTTTCAGGTTTAGCCAGCCATTCTCTGCCTTTTAGCATGCCTTCCCAATAAATGGGTGGAAGCAACTTTTCTTTTAAATACCACGCTAGGCGCGACGGTTTGGTACCGTCAAGTACCCACGTTGGCATGCTGTTAAGAATTTTGCCGCCGTAGCCAAATTCGGCCAATATCACTTTACCTCGCTCTACAGTAAGCGGGCAGCTGCCATAACCGTTGTATATGGCTTTATCTGTTTGTACACCGCGCTCGTAAAGTAGGTTATTGGCAACCACCGGGGCCTGCATACGCGCCGCCGCGGCTGTTTTAGCATTAGGCGCGTTTATGGCGTCGCCAAGGGCAAAGATATTTTCAAACGACTTGTGCTGTAGCGTTGATTGGTCAACATCAATCCAACCAGTGTCATCAACAAGCGGGCTTACTTTGATAAAGTCTGGCGGGGACTGGGGCGGAACCGCATGCAGCATGTCGAACTCAGTTTCAACAAGCGGGGTGTCTGGGTCTGCCACCTTCTTAAATGAAGCCACTTTTGCTTTGCCATCAACCTTTACCAGCTGGTGTTCAAAGTTAAGGTTTGCGTGGTACTTCTTGATGTATTCCATCAGTGCCGGCACGTATTCTTTTACACCAAAAAGTACAGCACCCGTGTTGTAAAACTCAACGTTAATATCGTTTAGCACGCCTTCTTTAAACCAGTGGTCACAAGACATATACATGGCTTTTTGCGGCGCGCCTGCACACTTAATAGGCATTGGCGGCTGTGTAAATACTGCCTTTCCTTTTTTAAGATTTTTCACCAATTCCCATGTGTAGGGCGCTAAGTCAAAACGGTAGTTTGACGTTACACCATTTTCCCCCAGGGTTTCGCTTAAGCCTTCAACCTTATTCCAATCTAACTTAATGCCGGGGCAAACTACCAAGTGTTCATATTTAATAGTACGGCAGCCATCTACCACAATCATGTTTTCTTTTGGCGCAAAGGCCGCTACGCCGGCTTTTATCCATTTAACATTGTCAGGAATAACAGAGGCCACCGTGCGCACAGTGTCGTTGGCGTTAAATACCCCACCGCCTACTAGCGTCCAGCCGGGCTGATAGTAGTGCACTTCATTGGGCTCTACTATGGCGATATCTAAATCTGGGCATCGCGATTTCAAACTAGATGCAACAGCAACACCACCCGCGCCTGCCCCTACAATGACTACCGCATGAGAGTGATCGGCATGGTCGCTAGGTGTCTCACCGCCGTTTTTTAGGCGACGGACTACCCCGCTCAAGTCATAGCCGGCCTTCTGCGACATGCAGAGTATGTCTTCATAAGAAAGCGTTTTGGTTGCAGTCATGGCCCATAGGGTAATAGAGCGAGTACCTGTTCGACAGTAGGCAAATACCGGGCCTTCTAACTTTTGTAAGTTCGCTTCAAATGTTATTGCGTCTTGCTGGGTTACTTTACCGCTAACTACTGGCTGATATACGCAGGGTAACCCCAGCGACGACGCTTTGGCTTCTATTTCCGCAAAGGTAGGCTGGTCTGCCCCTTCACCATCAGGGCGGTTACAAATAATAGATTTAAACCCTGCTGCTTTTATTGCCTCCAAGTCATCCACTGAAATTTGAGGGCAGACAGATAGCTGTTGTGTTACGTTGGCATGTTGCATAACCCACCCCTTTAAATGGCATTCACAGGAATTTTAATGAACTGCTTACCGCCTTCAGATTTTTCGCCAAACTGGCCGTTTCGAAGGTTTGCTTGAATAGCGGGTAACAGTAATTTGGGTACCGCAAGGGTTGCGTCTCTTGCCTCGCGTTTTTCCACATATTCCTGAAGGGTTACTTCTGGGCGAATTTGCTTGTTCGTTTCCTTGGCTTCTTTGATAGATACTGTTGATAGCGGAGCTGCACCGTCTTTAGGGTAATCGTGACCAAGGTAAACAGTAGTATCGTCAGGCAGGGTGAAGAAGCGCTGGATAGTATTGTAAAGTTGCTCGGCACTGCCTCCCGGGAAGTCGCAGCGCGCCGTTCCTAAGTTAGGGGCGAACATGGTGTCGCCTACAAATATTTTGCCGTCTACTAAGAAGCTTGCGCAGGCTGGCGTGTGCCCCGGCGTATGCCATACTTTTACTTCATACTCACCGATATTGAAGGTGTCGCCTTCTTCGAACAGCACATCGAATTGACTGCCATCGCTCGGCGTGTCGTTGGCTGTTTCAAATACGTCTAGCCAGGTATCTAACACTGTTTTAATACCTGAGCCAATACCAATTTTGCCGCCAATTTTAGACTTTAAATAATGCGCCGCCGTAATGTGGTCGGCGTGCACATGGGTTTCTAAAATCCACTTATTTTTAAGCTGGTTTTGGTTGATGAAGTCGATAACTTTGTCGGCGCTTTCCATTGACGCCCGTCCCGAAAAGATATCGTAATCGGCAACCGAATCTATCACGCCACACTCTTTGGAAGCAGGGTCGAATAGCACATAAGTAAACGTGGCCGTTTTGTTATCGTAAAATGTTTCAACGTTCATAGATGTTCTCCTAGAGAAGTTCTTTGGTCATGATGAAAACGGCAATAACTAGAGTGAAAAATGCAAAGAACTTCTGCAAAGCTGCACCGTCTAGTTTTCCCGCCACCTTCGTGGAGACAGCCATCCCAATAAACGTGGCTACCAGCATAAGCGGCAGCAAAGGCATCTCCAATTGAATTCCGGTTTGTAGGTCACCAATAAAGCCAAGCAACGACTTTAAGGCGATAATGAATAGCGACGCGCCCACCGCGTTTTTCATGGGCATGCCTAAAATAAGTACTAAGGCAGGTATAATAAGAAAGCCCCCGCCCGCGCCGAGTATGCCGGTAACAACACCAACTACGGCGCCTTCAATGACTATCAGCCCTACGTTGGGTTGTTTGTTCTCAATTACCTGTGCTGCTGGTGCTGATTTGCTGTAAGCCTTTTTTAACATCATGGCAGCCGAGGCCAGCATCAGCATGGCGAACAGAACCATGATGCCTAGATTCTTATCTATAGTGAGCGATTGAAAGGAAATGGTTTCGGGAATGGCAGGCATTAAAAATGCCCGTGTCAGATAAACGGCAATGATAGAAGGCACTGCAAATAAAATAGACGCTTTAACGTCAACTAAACCTTCCTTGAAATACCTTACCGCGCCGTAAGCGGCTGTGGCACCCACAATAAGCAATGAGTAGCCAGTGGCGATATCTGGCGTTACGCCCATTAAATAAACGAGGATAGGAACAGTAAGGATTGAACCCCCTCCACCTATTACGCCTAAAACCATTCCCATTAGAACAGCGGCGATGTAGCCAAGAATAATCATATCGACACCTTATTTCATTTTGTTATATGATAGAACAAAATATACAATAAAGTACATTCTAAATATATATTTAATTTTTGTGGTGCTGTAAAATCGCTAGATTGAGTTAATCGTTTTTTTAGATACCTATGAAAATCAATACTTTTAGTAATTTAGCGTTTCGCGTTTTGATCTATCTCGCGCTACGAAAAAACCAGAATGTAAAAACAGGTGAAATTGCAGATGCGTACTTCGTATCGTTTAATCACTTGAAGAAAGTCATCACTTTGCTCATCGACAATGGATACATCATTGGCACAAAGGGGCGCGGGGGCGGCATTAAACTGGCTAAAGAAGCCAAGCTTATAAATATTGGCGAAGTGTTTAGGTTAACGATTGAAGACGTGGCATTGGCGGAGTGTTTTGCATCGCCAACGAACAAATGTGTTATCTCGCCTACATGTCGCTTGAAATCAATCCTTCAGGACGCGGCTGATAAATTTATAAGAGAACTTGACCAATTTACGCTTCATGATTTGGTTAAAGATAGAGAGGGTGCATTAGCGATGCACCTTGCCATCGATTTTATAGAAGTTGAGTAGAAGTGTTCTAAGGCATCTACTCGTACTGTGTTTATTCGCGATAGCATCATTTTACTAGAGCATCGCACGAGTGGATTTAGGAGAGAAAATTGGAAAACTGGACTACAACACCGTTTGAGCCGTTAGCCGGTTTGGCAGGCGGGCTACTTATTGGCTCGTCAGTAGTATTGCTGCTGTATACGCTTGGCCGTATTGCCGGTATTTCAGGTATTGCCGCAGGGGCCATAACGCAAAACGGCATTGAACGCTATTGGCGACTGGCCTTTTTAGCAGGCATTGTTCTATCTGCCGTGCTTTACATGGTGTTTGTTGGCGATTTACAGATTCAAACCCAAATGAGCTCAACGTGGCTGGTTATGGCCGGCTTGTTGGTGGGTTTTGGTACACGCCTTGGTTCTGGATGTACGTCGGGCCACGGTGTGGCAGGCTTATCTCGATTATCCCCCCGTTCTATTGTGGCAACGCTTACTTTTATGGCGGCTGCAATTGTGACCACGAATATCATCAGACACCTGTAAATTACCGAGGAGCATATACTTATGAGAGCAATTATCGCCTCGCTTATTTGTGGGCTTTTATTTGGTTTAGGCCTTATTATATCGGGTATGAGCAACCCTGCCCGCGTGCTGAACTTTTTAGATTTCAGTGCCAACTGGGACGCTACGTTAGCATTTGTGATGGGTGGCGCTATTTTAGTGGCGGCACCTGGCATGTATTGGGTGCGCAAGCGCAACAAACCCTTATTTGCAAATAAGTTTGATATTCCTACCAGCAAAACCATTGATGCAAAGCTAATTCTCGGCTCTGCGGCATTTGGTATTGGCTGGGGTATCAGTGGTTTTTGCCCAGGCCCTGCCGTGGTTGCTATTGCGTCGCTTCAAACTGATGTGCTGTTGTTTGTTGGCGCGATGATCATTGGCATGTTGGCGCAGCATTGGCTGAAGCCTAAATCGGCTTAAAACATAACTGCTTCTTTTCTGCGGCTTTATCCCCTGGTGGGGATAAAGTCGTAATCATCCCCTCTAGAGGATAAACCGTGGCAGCCACTTACAAAAAGTGCAAATAGCTCACTTAACGATTTGCGGTTTTCCCTTTCAATAAACCCACACCCAAGGCGGCCATGGTTACGGCAATAACGCCATTTAGATAGTTGAAAAAGGCATAGGGTGCATAGTCGAGCACTTCGACACCCAGGGTGGCAGAATAAAACGCGCCGGCGGTTGTCCAAGGAATAAGCCCCGTGGTCATGGTTGCCCCTTCTTCTACCGATCTTGATAGCACGGCAGGGTCAAGGTGCTGCTGTTCATATTTTGGTTTAAACAGTTGGCAATTTAGAATAATCGAAATGTAAGCCTCGCCCATAGCTACATTGCCCAAAAAGCCAGAGGCGATAGTTACCGCTATTAAGCTTACTGTGCGCTTCACCCGTTTAATGATGCCCGCCAATAGCGCCGCTAAAAAACCCGCGCCGTGTAATATACCGCCCAGTGCGATTGCCATTAAGGCCAGCAGTAAGGTCCAGCTCATACTGCTGATGCCGCCCCGCCCTAGTAGAGCATCTAGATTCGCGATACCCGTATTTTGCGGGGTATTCTCCCAAAGGGCATTAAGTACGCTTATGGTGTTAGCGTTTTGGTAGAAGATAGCGATGATAACGGCAAGCAGAATACTGAACGACATAGTGACTTCAGCCGGGACTTTTTTGATGCTTAGTACCGTAAGTAGCACCAGCGGTAACAGTGTTATATAGGGTGCAAGGTTATAGTGCTTGGCAAGCGCTGCTTTAATTTCAAATACCTGACCTGCGTTTAAACTTTCGCTCGCGTAGCTAAAACCTATTACCAAGAAAATAACGAGCGTGAGAAGAAAAGTAGGCACCGTTGTAAACAGCATGCTATACATATGGCGATAAAGGTTGGTGCCAGCACTCATGGCCGCAAGGTTGGTGGTATCAGAAACCGGCGACATTTTATCGCCAAAGGTTGCGCCACATACCACCATGGCCGCTACAATGGGAGGCGGTATATTCATGGCAGCGCCAATACCCATCAGCACTACACCCATAGTGCCCACCGTACCCCACGATGTGCCTGTAGCTACCGACATTACCGCACACAAAATTAATCC
>VAOV01025453.1_pt1 | contig 16928 bp, 17 predicted proteins | sample 3393941 | NCBI WGS metagenome assembly VAOV01 (sample SAMN08290427, study PRJNA428436) | hydrothermal vent metagenome | isolation source: Deep-sea hydrothermal vent chimney | place: Indian Ocean: Southwest Indian Ridge | depth 2398 m m
TTGGTCGCTAAAGTGCAACTTGAAAATATGATTAGCGCTATTCGTGAATACGATAAATATTTAGAACAGAGTATCCAATCATTACCTGATTGTAAGAAGCTCTTAAAGCTTGAGGGTGTAGAGGGTTGGCAGGGATTTGATTGAAAAATTTCAAATGCCCCATTAGGTTATTGAATAATATAAGGTAATGATTTAATCACCCCATTCCCTGGCGTTTAACTGCATTACAAAAATTAATTATCTCCAGCTGTTACTAATTAGAAAATCAGAAACATCTCTTCATTGCATCTAACTTCCACCAATTCAATTATTATCGAAATCCGATAACGGTATTCGTTAATGATAGTGTTATGCAGCAATGAACTCTACTTTGTAAGGGTTGGACTGGCACCTTTCAGCTCGCGCCCTGCTTACAATTAAAGCCCTATCCACTGCTGAAATAATAAGCGGGAAGATGTCGTATGTGTAATCTTCGTGCAGTTTTGCAGTGATAAAACTGAAAGGTGTGGATTGTATAATTTTCTACATACAAATTTAAATGAGACGAGGAGTGAGTGGCGTGTCTAACAAATTAGTTAGGGGAACAGGATTGCTTGGTGCACTTGTTATCGGACTAGGTTCGATTCTTGGTACTGGTGCCTATGTCAGCATTGGTTTGAGTGCTGACATTGCCGGAGATAACCTTGTTTTAGCCATTTTGATAGCTGCTATTACTGCCCTAATGAACGGCCTTTCATCCGCTCAGTTAGCCGCGGCACACCCTGTGAGCGGCGGAACCTATGAATATGGCTACCGATTTTTGAGCCCGCTAAGTGGTCGGATTGCCGGTTGTCTTTTTGTTGCTGCCAAAAGCGCCTCCGCGGCAACAGCGGCGCTGGCTGTCGCCTGGTATATTAGTCTTACTTTCAACATACCTGCACAGGTTGTCGAGTATATTGCTGTCAGTCTGCTGCTTATGTTTACCGTGCTGGTGTTATCGGGTATTCGCCGAACAAATTGGCTCAACGCGTTGCTGGTTCTAATAAGCCTGCTGGGCTTACTTACCTTCATTGGAATTGGCTTAACCAGTAATGCTATTCCTAGAACAGACACTGCCGACTCTTCATCTTTATCATTGTTTCATGCCGCGGCACTAATGTTTGTCGCTTTCACCGGGTACGGAAGAATTGCAACAATGGGAGAGGAAATAAGTGAGCCTCGACAAAATATACCCAGAGCAGTTGTCATTACGCTTGCAGTTATCAGCACTATTTATATCGCGGTGGGCTATACGATTTTGCATTTGGGAGGTATTGAATCGTTCGAACAAAGTAATTTTAATATTGCGACCCTGATCTCTAATCATAACTGGAGCAGGCTTGTGGTAATTGGCGGTGTAATTGCCATGAGCGGCGTCGTGCTTAATTTAGTGTTAGGCGTTTCTCGTGTCATTCTTGCTATGGCTCGGCGTGGTGATTTACCTGCGAAGCTGGCGAATGTGAGCAGTAACAGCAAATCTGCTCCAGCAGCGACATGGATGACATTTGCGATAATGTCGGCTATTGCTTTGCTTGGTGGTATTGAGTCAGCCTGGACACTAAGCGCTTTTACCGTGTTACTTTATTACGGAATCACCAATATTGCAGCACTTAATATACCACTCTCTGATCGTTTTATACCCAAATGGGTGTCTGTATTTGGCTTATTGAGTTGCTTTGGACTGATAGCGCTAGCAACTCTTTCTTACGTCATTGCGTAGTCCGCTCCCAGTCAATTTGTAAGCGTCGCCTAACCGCGTTAAGCCATATTAAATAATTGACAATATAAGGATAGTATCAATGAGTGACACACATGGTTGGAAGCAAACTATAATAACGTCTGACTCACCCACCAATTTATTTATTCGTCTGGCAGTTGGCTGTGTTTTTTTACCCGAAGGTATTCAGAAGCTAATCTTTCCTGAAATTCTAGGCTCAGGTCGCTTTGCAGATATTGGCATACCATGGCCTGAGCTAATGGGACCTTTCGTGGGATGGGTCGAGCTGATATGTGGGTTATTTATTCTGCTTGGGTTCGCCACCAGAGTCAGCGCTATCCCGCTGACGGGCATCATGATTGTTGCACTAATTTCAACGAAAGTGCCGATCTGGCTTGGGGAAGATTGGTGGATATTCAATGTGCGAGAGTTGGATCGTTACGGCTTCTGGAGTATGGCTCACGCATCTCGCACCGACTGGGCAATGTTAATGGGATCGATTTATCTTCTGATTTCGGGCGCAGGGCGGTGGTCCGTTGATGCATGGTTAACGCGGAGAAAGTATAGTCGTTTGGCCGATTAAAGCAGGTTACGCGGGAGCGCAACATAAACCCAGCCAACTTATTGGTACCCGGCAGGATTTGCTCATCAAAGGGGCGTCAAATGGAACATAGAGACTTATATACCGGATTTATTCGCCTTCATATTTTACATCATGCAGCACAGGAGCCTATTTTTGGCATGGGTATGATTGAAGAGCTTCGCCATCATGGCTATCAAATTAGTCCTGGTACCTTGTACCCAATGCTGCATAGGCTTGAAAAATACGGTTGGCTCACCTGTTCGACGAAAGAGGTAAATGGCAAAACCAGAAAGTATTATCGCTGTACAATGGAAGGGCTAAACGCGCTGAATGAAGCGAAGATTAAATTAAAGGAATTGATAGGCGAGTTGTTGTAAGCTAACAGCAACAGAACGCTCAACGGTTTTAATTACATAATGTGGTGTGGTGACTGGACTATTCTGACAGAAGACGAGGAATTATGCATAGTACCACTGACTATGGCAAAGCTTGACTACGTTGTCACTCTAAAAACGCTTTTAAGCAGACAGATGAGAAAAAAATGAATCGATTTCGTTCGTGTCGAGACTTGCATCTGACTTCCGTTATGCCAGGCTATCGATCATATAGCAGGTAGTCCAGCAATTATTCTTTGTGCTGCTGCCCTTCCGATTTCCTTCTAGTTAAAGTTGTGGCTGCCGCAATATCTACAACACTGAGAAGCAATAGACGTCTTGAACAGAGATGTGAGCTGCAAGTCCAAAAGGAAGGGTAGTCAGTAGATTAGGTGCGCTTGCTAGCTAATGGAAAGGGTCCGAGTTGCTACTCAAATGCTCTGTGTTAAGATTGTTTTATCTACTTATTCCATGACCAAAACCAATCAAAAGCAGGTTATACATTTCTATGCGGCTATAACGCCCTCACCGATGTTGATTACTCCAATTTCCGCAAATGGGTCCAACAGTGCATGGAGAGCTGGGCCTAGATTTACACAGTCGATATATCTGCCTATTCCCTCATGAGCAACCACATCTATGTGGTGTTGCAGGATCAGACCGAAGCCCATTATCAAAGATTAAATAAAACAGCCCGTGAAACTATAGCAATCCTTAAAATCAGGCCGAGCAATGGTGTCAGTGCTTTATCGACATAAGCTGATACATCCATTGTCTTAACGAAAGCTACGACAGACGGCCCAATGCGTTATCTTGTAGTATTAAGAAGCAGTCCCCCGCAAATGTGATTGAAATAATGTGATTAGGCTCTGATATGCTTTACTGATTTCCGCGTACTTCAATCCAAAAAGGAAACTTACCTTCCAGAGGAATCATCCGTACGCGCTTCAGTGACTTCATGTCGATCACCGCTATTGCATTGGCCCCGGTAACTGACGCATACAGCCAACGACCATCCTTGCTAGCCCTCACACCGTGAGGCCCCGGTCCAACGTCTACATTTTTGACTACCTTTAATGTGTTGGCATCAATCAAACTGACCACATGATCAGCAATAGCCCCAGCGGCAACATAGTGACTATGCGGGATGACGTCTATTCCGCCGTGACCTTTACCCACTTCTATTAATTTAATCACTTTACCGGTGGAGAGCTCCACAATAGCAACTTTCCCGACAAAATCCCGCACCCACAAGCGTTTGCCATCGGCCGATATATCGAGGTTATGTGGCTGGTTTAGCCCCGGCACATTAATAACTCTCATTTTTGTCAATGAGACCATATCAATCACTGCGACACCACCATCGCCTTGCAATGTGATATAGGCTCGCTTACCGTCATCGCTAAATCGTACGTTGTGAGGCGTATCCCCCGCCCGAATTTTTTTCTTTACTGACAAGGTTTGCAAGTCAATGAATACGGCATCACCAGATTTCGGTTGAACAACAATTGCGGTACTGTCGTCAGGACTTATTTTAATACCCTGAGTCGGTTCACCGACATCAATACGTGCCGTAACTTCTCCTGTATGGGTATCAAACGTTACTACATCATTAGACTTCAGGCTACTGACCATCAAGAGGTTGCCGTCCGAACTCAGCGCGTCGTAGTGGGCTCCAGGAGCCCCTGGCCAAGCATGTTCATTAGGTAATGCCTGGGTGGCTTCACTATTTTGAAGCGTCACATAGACCGGATCCGGCAGGACCTTCGCCAAGGCTAACACCTCTGTTTCTTGGTGGGTTGTCGTTACAGCTGACTGACCTTTCAGCGACAAAGCAGAGCGCAGATTATAGACATCTATCGGTGATAGGGACTTGGCCCGAGCAACTTTAATAACATCAGCGTCATACGGGGTAAAGTCCTGGGGTAACTCACGTTCGTTATCCCAGGCGGTCAACATATGGTTAAGTACTGCAGCCAGTTGCTTATCATTCAGGACATCTCCCCACGCTGGCATATTGCCATTATAGGCTTTGCCGTTGACATTGATCTTCCCAGCCAATCCGTTTATCAAAATACGTGCCAGATAATCTCTTCCTCCAATACCTCCTTGCGCGTTGTAAACCTCTGGTGCGTGGTCTTTCAGTGGGGGAAACGCATCCGGTATACCTTCACCACTCGCTTGGTGGCAAGCCGCGCAATTCTGACTGAAGACCGACTCGCCCAATGCCTTATTCGGCAATGTTGCCAATTGAGTAGACATGGACTTGGCTGAAGCAACTGCCTTCATAGCCGCATTATCAGGTGTAGTCTTTGCAGGCGAGGCAACATCAGAGATAGCCGCGACGCTAGCAGCTATCGTCTTTGGTGTATAGTGCGCCTGCAAATAACTGACAATAATCGCCGCTTCTTTTTCAGGAATGTAGGCTTTGGCACCAAACGTCTCGCGCATTTTACTTACCGTAGCCCGCCATTGATCCGCGGTTAACGGTGGCTGCATAGTGATATAGGTGGTGCTATGACATATCGAGCAATATGCCTTAACCTTATCTCCCCCTTCACCGGGTGCCAATTGACTGGGGTACGTTGGCCAAGAGCCGGCAATACCGTACACAGCATCGGGCTGCATATCAGCTGGAGCCGGTTGCGCCTGTTGCCCCAGAGTACCCGCCACATAGTCTGCTTCGACTGTATAGGCCGGTGCATCCCGATTTGCGCCAAGTTCGTTTGAGGGTTGTGCCTGTACGTTAGCGACCAGCGCCACCACCCAACATAGACCGGTGAACAAGCTAGCGAATAGTTGTTTATTCATGATAGAGAGTCTCCTAGCTGGCAGCACCGACAACAACGGATTGGCGTTCAATTCGATTTAGCAGGTAACCGCCGGGATTCCAGATGGAATGGTCTGGCTGCACCATGCCTTTGCCATCAGTGGCGCGCACCGCCAGAATATAGCGCCCGGCTTGTCGCGGCGTCCAGGCAAAAGCCCATGTACGGAATGCATAAGGCCCAAGATCCTCACCCAATTTGGCTTCGTGCCAATTCTTACCATCGTCCGTGGACACCTCAACACGTTTTATACCGCCCTGCCCAGTGAACGCTATACCACTAATACTGATGGGAAATCCCGCCGCTAGCTTGGTCGCGCCGTCCGGCGCGACGATAAACGAACGCACCGGCATTTCCGCAGTACCAATGGGAACCATATTAACCTGACCTGCGGCCACCGCAGCCGGGGTCGTATCGGCATTGGGCGTATTTGGGATTTTGTACGCTTTGGCCGTCCAAAAGTTGCTATCTTCATGATCTAGAAGACGAATCCAGGTAATGTGTTTGACCCAGTAGGTCGCGAATTTTCCAGGAAATATCAATCGCGCCGGAAAACCATTAAGAATGGGAAGAGGTGCATCGTTCATGGAGTAGGCTACAATAGCGCGGTCCAAAACCGGATCGTCGACATCGAACGACTTCATAAAGGCATGGGATCCATAACCTTCTGGCCCTTTACCAAAATCCAGCCCCTGAAACTGCACTTGCTTAGCCCCTGATTTGATACCAGCCTGATCCAGCAGATCCCGCAAGCGTACACCGCGCCAACGAGCACAGCCCATTCCCCCGTGTCCCCACTGCCCACCACTAACCCGTGGTTGAAAATCACTGCGGCTGTTACCGGAGCACTGGTTAACAGCCACCACCTCTACAGCCGGTAAATGCAACAGATCCGCAAAGTTTAAAGATAGGTTTGAATTCACCTGGCCTTCCACTTGCAGGCGCCATTTCGCAAGATCTACCCGGTTGGGCTCGCCAGGCAGGTGATAGCGAACGAAAAATGCCTCATTGGGCGTGAGTGCTGTGCGAAAGTAATGGCGAGGCGTCTCCAGTTGTACCGGACGGTCAGTGAGCCTAATCAGAGGTACTTTTTCCGGATACTGAACCAGTGGCCCAATAGAGTTCCAGTAGGGGTTGGCTTCAGGGCCGGTATAGGTAGGTAGTGCTTGCCGGGCTTGTGCAGAAGCCGCCGCTTGGGCTGGACTCACAGCATACCCGGCGGCGACCAGTCCCAGAGACTTCAATAACGAACGGCGAGAAAAACCTTTGGATTGATCGGTAATAGTCATCGGACTTCTCCTTAAGAAATTCGGCGCCAGAACAGCTAGAAGGCAATGGAGTCTGGCTTAAGTTTTACATGTTACTCTAACTTTTACCATCCCAGCACGGTAAAAAGGTGCGTAACGCCAACGTTAATTCCATAGCCCCCTACGGTCAGGAAGAGAAATAGTGTCAACGCCAGTAACAATGGCTTTACTCCCGCCTGACGAATGGCACCGACGTGCGTGCGCAATCCCAGAGCGGCCATTGCCATGGCAAGCAATACCGTATCAACGGCTACCAGAGTATGAACTACTACTTGCGGCAGTAAATGCAGTGAGTTAAGCGCGCTGGCGAGAATAAAGATGACTGCGAACCAAGGGATAGTAATTTTCGTCCGCTGCATTTTACCTTCACTCTGCTGCGTGTCCTCGTCGTGATTCTGGCGTGCGCCCATCGTTGACAGGATAACCAGGAATGGCGCCAGCATCATCACACGCAGCATCTTTTCAATGACCGCTGTATTGGCTGCGGCATCACTGACAGCCTTACCTGCTCCTACCACCTGAGCCACTTCATGAATGGTAGACCCGGCATAGACACCATACGCCTGAGCGCTTAGGTGCAGGTAAGGATAGACAAGCGGATATAGGAACATGCTCAGTGTTCCAAACACCACCACCGTGGCTACCGCTACAGACACCTTGTGCGCTTGCGCCTTGACCACTGGCTCAGTCGCCATAACCGCTGCTGCCCCGCAAATTGAGCTGCCAGCGCCAATCAGCACTGCCGTCTGACGATCAAGCTTGAACAGGTGGATACCCAGTTGCACCGCTATGGTGAATGTTAGTGTGATCATTAGAAGATCGATGGCAATCCCCAACCAACCAATGTCGATTACTTGCTGAAAAGTGATGCGGAACCCGTAGAGTATGACACCAGCGCGCAACAACGTATTTTTGGAAAAATCCACACCTACTGCAGTGTGCTGCGCGATTTTTGGAAACAGGGTGTTGCCTACGACAATGCCGAAAATAATGGCTAGGGTGAGCGCGCTTAAACCCAGGTGCGAAATCCATGCTACCTTTGCCGCAAGAATGCCTGCGACAGCTACAAAGCCCACCAGTAGCAGCCCCTGCCACCAGGCGGGCTGTTTTAACGTAAGATTTTTGAGTCTTTGCAAACCGACGAAGTTGGTAGTCATGCTTAACTCCTCATACTGTGTTTTAGCCGTTAATTAATATTTCCCAGATAGTTTATAATTTGGTTATATTAACCACTAATACCTATTTTTCAGTAATCCATGAGTTTTAGTTATGCATATCAATTTGCACTTGTTGCGCCTGTTCTTTACCGTTGCCAACGTAGGCAGCTTTTCAGAGGCCGCAAAACATCTGTTTATCAGTCAGCCAGCCGTATCCAAAGCCGTGCGTGAACTCGAACATCAATTGGAGATCCCGCTGATTGAGCGCGGCAACCGGAGCCGTCGCCTTCTACTGACCGACAACGGTCACGCACTCTACGAGCATGCCCGTGGTATCTTCGCCCTGGAGAAAGCCGCTCTTGACGACCTGCATGCCCGCACAGGGTTAAAACGAGGAACGCTCGTCATTGGTACCAGCACAACCATCGCTGCCTACTGGCTGGCACCATACTTGGCCGATTTTGCCAGAGACTTCCCAGATATCGCCCTGGAGGTGCGTGTGGCCAACACTCGAGTGATCTGTGAGGCGTTGGTAGACTGTACGATCGATGTGGCCTTAGTGGAAGGGTCAGCCGGCGATTCACGTATTAAGGTACTGCATTGGCAGGAAGACCCATTAACCATCGTGGTTGCGGCACACTCCCCCCTTGCCACACAGAGGGCTTTGTCCGCAGCCAATCTCAATGGGCAAACCTGGTTGATGCGGGAACCCGGCTCCGGAACCCGTGAGATAACTGAACAATTGTTTGAGCAGTATAAGCTTGTGCCGACCAAAACTTTTGAATTGGGAAGTAACGAGGCAATTGCGCGCGCAGTGGCAGCAGGCCTGGGCATGGCCATGCTACCCTCTGTTGTAGTTGAAGATCTGGTAGCTTTGAAGCGAATTTCCACACTGTCACTTAAAGGAGTTAACGAGCTATCTCGTCCGTTAAGTTGTCTTCAGTATCGATCGCGCGCGTTACCTCCGGCAGCCAAAATATTTATCAAGCGGTTGTATGCAACGGATGTTCAAGTCAGTACCGCTTCGTTAAGGGCTCGCAAATAATGGAAATTCTCGCTGGGTTTTAATTATATAATGTGGTGACAGGACTATTCTGACAGAAGACGAGGAATTATGCACAGTACCACTGACTATGGCAAAGCTTGACTAAGTTGTCACTATCAAAACGCTTTTAAGCAGACAGATGAGAAAAAAATGAATCGATTTTGTTCGTGTCGAGACAGCGAGATCCCTCCCATTTTCAGGTAGCCGGTTTTTCACAGGTGCCGCTCATGGTCATGAATACTTTCGAGGCCGAGCAGCTTATCAAAAGAAAACCCGTTGCTGATTCTACCCCGGCTAGCATTCTAAGATGTCCGGTTGGCTCAATACTGCCAAGGCCAAGCGTAGTGATTGTTGTCAAAGAAAAATAGAAAATATCGACAGCTGCAGCAGGCTGTTTAAAACCTCCCAATTCCAGGGTCAGCCCTGTTGCATAGGCCAATGCAAAAATGACAGCAAGTAAAAGCTGGCTGCAAATAGCAATGAATACCACGGCCTGTGTTTTTGTCCAAACTTTACTCAGTTTTCCGACAAATTTGTCAGCAACCACCGATATATTAAAAAGGTGTAAAGCCACGCTTAATAACAGCGCTATCGCGCTGATAATTATTGCAAACAGCATAGCTATTCCTCCAGTGGTACGAATCTTGAACTCACGTATATTTGTTCATTTATTCCCTCTTGGCGAGAGAATATTACACACATAGTCTTTTCTTAAGTAAGGATTACATATGAAATACTCAAAATTTGCTGCAATGATTGTAACATCGACTGCTGCGATGTTTATCATGATGTATCTGAACACGTACGCAATATCGCATGTATGGTTCAGTGAAACGCGAACTTATATGGCATTGTATATGGGAGCGGGTATGGCAATCATTATGTTGGCGTTTATGCTGGGTATGTACAATAATAAAAAGCTTAACGTGACTATTTTTCTGATGGCAGCAGTGATCTTCGTCGCTTGCGTTTATCTTGTGCGTTCTCAAAGTACCGTATCTGACACTGCCTATATGAAAGCGATGATCCCTCACCATTCCATTGCCATTCTTACCAGCGAGCGCTCCAATATCGAGGATGTGCGGGTGCGTGAACTGGCAGATGGGATTATCAAAGCGCAACGAAAAGAAATTAAAGAGATGGAATGGCTGATCAATGATATTTCTAAAAATGGCAAGGCCACATCTCAGGTCCAGGCCGAGCGACGTCCACTCCCAGAGTTTGAGGGCAAACTGAATAAAGGAGAGTAAAATGAGTAAGACAGCTATCCTGTATCGAATGGTTACTGACGAACATATTTGCCCTTACGGTTTAAGATCGAAAGATTTGCTGGAGCGTGAAGGGTTTTCAATCGAAGACCATCACCTAACTTCTCGTGAAGAGACCGATAAATTTAAGGAAAAGCATGGGGTCGAGACTACGCCCCAAACGTTTATAAATGATGAGCGTATTGGGGGGTACGATGATCTCAGGGATTATTTCGGCAAAGACAAGGCAGGTCAGACAGGGACAACCTACACGCCTGTCATTACTATTTTTTCTGTAGCGGCCCTGCTGTCTCTGGCATTTCAGTATGTAGTCTCAGGTGATTTCATCTCGGTAAGAACTCTGATGTTATTTATTGCCTTTTCCATGACGCTTCTTGCAGTACAAAAGCTCAAAGATTTGTACAGCTTTACTAACTCGTTTATCACCTATGATCTATTGGCGATGAAGTGGTTGCGTTATGGCTATATTTATCCTTTTATCGAAGCTTACGCAGGAATTGGCATGGTTGCGCAGCTGCCAGCCCTTGCTGTTGCTCCATTTTCACTCTTCATCGGGACGGTTGGGGCCATATCCGTTTTCAAAGCGGTTTACATTGATAAACGGGAACTTAAATGTGCTTGTGTAGGGGGTGACAGTAATGTGCCACTTGGATTTGTTTCGCTATCTGAAAACTTATTTATGATCGCGGGTGCATTAATTATGTGGTTGATGTAACCGATGGGCTCTTTTTACGAGCCCCTGACAATTCACGCTCAGGGCCTGCCAAAAAGAGCGGCGGCCCAAGACAAGTTACTCACTCACTTTGCCGTTGACCAGTGCAAGTGGGCTATTTTCCATTCTCCGTCACGTTTGGTCAGAATTGCGGTTTCGAGTGAGCGGTATGTTTTACCGGTGTCAGTGGTATTAACGGAAATCAAGAGTGAGGTCGCGGAATCGCGATACTCTGTCACCCGATGCTCCAAAAGCTCTGAAGATAATGTACTGACAAATTTCATATCAGATAACATGTGATGAGACGCATATTCCTGAGCGCTGCGTTCGATACCGCCACCTTCAACAATCGTGACATTCTTTGAAAGCAGCGATTTTGCAGCGATTTCATTTTGCTCCCGCAACGCCTCATGAAAAGACAGGACCACCTGTCCCGGCGCGGTCTCACTGCCAGATAGTGTAGGCGGGTGTTTCTGGGTTTTGTCGCTATGAGCGAACAAGGAAGATGAGACGGCAGCAAGTATGACTGTCACCAACAGTTTTCGCATTATGATTTTCCTAACTAAACTCGGGGCCAACCACACTGGTTAATACCGAGGTGATTAACAGAAGCACGCAGGCTAACACTATTTCAATATTTATAGAGCGTTTCAGTTGCGCAACATCGCCAGTGTTCTGCATAGCGGGCACCAGAATAAATCGGTGTCTTGCGGCAATTAATAGCAATAAGCCAACAACCAGCAACTTGCTCAGAAAGGTAAGCCCATATTCTGATTGAACCAGATCATCCAGAGAGGTAAATATGGTAATCGCCATGTATATACCGAGGAGGATCAGTGTGGTCACAAGGTAACCTGCAATTCTGCCAAAGTCAGTCATAACTTTTTGCGTATCCTCTACCGAGAAGCGCAGACATACAAGCCTCAGCGGTAAGAGCGCGCCAAACCACCACCCCATGACAGCTATGTGCGATGCCAATATGAGTTTGTCGAAGAGCCCTTTTTCTGCAATGTGTCCAATAAGCGTAAAACTGTATAGGCCATAAACTATCAACACAGTCAGTATCGCTCTTATTGCAATAACGTGGACACGCTTAGCGAAAATCAAAAGCAGTGCAGGAATCGCCAGGCCGGACATAAGCATCCTGACCAGAGCGACGTCGCCCACAGGTGACGCCCACATTACCTCAAGCATCATAGGGTCAAATGCACCTTGCAGACCACTTTCAGAAAATGCGCCCGTTTTAGCAATAAACCACACCGCAGATGCTATGCAAGAGACAACCATTACGGGAACAATCTGGCATAGAAGATCTTTGTAAAAATCATCTTTTGGGGCTGGCTGACGCATCAAAAAAGCACAACCGACAAGGCTAGCAAAGCCCACATAGAATATGGCTTTAGACACAACAATCGTTGCATTCCAAAGAATTAATTCCATGACTTTTACTTAGTGAACCATGAAAGAGAACGTCGACTTCATTTTATGGCCATCCCCGCCCATTGCTATCCATTCGACAGTATAGCTATCCGCTTTTAAGGCAGGTAATTGCCAACTATATGTTGCCTGCTGCTCTGATGTAGGCGTGAAATCAAAGTCGATATCACCGGTCTCATTTCCCTTTAGACTGACCTTCATTAGCCGTAGTGGCTTGGAATAGGTCAACGTCAGTGACTCTGGGGCGTTCATTAACATCGCATTATCTGACGGAGAACTGCTTTCAAGCTCTACATTACCGTGGGCAAATGCTCCGGCGCTAAACGTAAGCATCAGAATTAGACCAATTTTATAAATTAGTTGCATAATAGTAACCTTCTGTCTGTTTGTTTTTTCTTGCGAGCGACTCTTACCAGATGCATAGTTGGCACGTCTGGGCGCTTGCATACAATGATACAGGACAATGTTTGCACCGTTTACCGTCTTCTTTCAAGTGATAACGTGTCTAGGATACGCAATTTTTAGCAACTCTTCCTGGTTTGTATGTATCGCTGACTTGACTTCGCCAGTTGGCTCACAATGCTGAAGCTCACTTCGAGGAAAGATTAAAAGATATAATTTGTTCTTGAACATGGTACGAATGCGCAAAGATGTTTTTGATATGCATTTCGTGTAGGATCTGAGAGGCAAGATAGGTTGCCTGAGATCTTTTCAGATGGTTTCTCGTATTTTTATTAAAATCATGTAAGTGTTGAAAGCAGAAAATCCGCCTCTCTATTTTTAATACATCTTCAATGGAAAAGCTACGAAGATACAGCCGCAGGTCTCTTAGCCATGAGTGTTAGGATACTTTTCATCGGGGTTGTAATATTTCTGGTCGCGTTTGCGCTGCCGGTCAGTGCGTGTGATGTAGAATCGAGTAAACAGAGCGCATCGGTAGTTACCTTAATGCCGAATGTTAGCGCTATTGAAAGGCATGTCGGCCAGCTCGCCTACAATCCGCTGTCGGTCAAAGACGGGCAAAAGCACGGATCTCATAAAGACGGCTCAGATTGTTGCGAGGACGGCTGCTTCTGCACAATGGCGTATTGCAATCATGTATCGACGTTGGCTTGTTTCTCTCACAGCCATTTAGCGCTCAACTATGCTGAGCAATATGATTTTATTAACCTTGCCGTTCCTGTAGGTATTTATTCCCCCCCATATCGACCACCAATAGCCTGACTTTCGAATACCCCAACAAGATATTTTCCCAGGTTGAAGTTTTTCTGCCTGAATACAATCATATTTAAAGGCTAACTTTATGCGTAATTCATTTAATGATGGTCGTCGCAGATTCGTTCTTGGCGCTATGACTGCGAGCGCAGCGGCGGCCCTGACTAAGGTCAGTCCGCTTTGGGCCGCGCCCGCTGGTCGTCACTTTAAAGATCAGGTGCTGACTGATGACATTAAAAATCTGACGATTTCTGAGGCCAATTTAGCAATAGGCTCAAAAACTGGCCTGCCTATTACCATCAACGGCCAGATGCCGGGGCCGCTGATAAGGCTAAAAGAAGGTCAGCGTGCTCAACTGAATGTTACCAACCGACTTGAGCAGGATACGTCTATTCACTGGCACGGCATTATTTTGCCCGCTGGGATGGATGGAGTACCAGGCGTTTCGTTTGCTGGGATAAAGCCAGGTCAGACATTCAATTATGCATTTGATGTAGAGCAAAACGGAACGTACTGGTATCACAGTCACTCCGGTCTTCAGGAGCAGCGAGGCCACCTTGGCCCGCTCATCGTTGAGCCTGCCGACGGGGACATCGGCGCAGACCGGGAACACACTATCATCCTAAGTGACTGGACCTTTGCTGACCCTCACGACGTGATGAGAAAGCTGAAAGTGGCTGAGGGTTATTACAATTACCAAAAGCGAACTATCTTCGACACATTGGAAGATGTTGAGAAAAAAGGTCTTAGCGAAACATGGAATGAACGCGCCATGTGGGGCGCAATGCGCATGAGCCCTCGTGACATCGCAGATGTCACAGGCAGCACTTACACCTACCTGATGAATGGCCGCACCCCAGAGGATGACTGGCAGGCGCTGTTTAATGTGGGTGAGAAAGTGCGTTTACGCATCATCAACGGTTCTGCTATGACCTACTTTGATTTTCGTATTCCGGGATTAGAGATGACGGTTGTTGCTGCTGACGGTCAGCCCGTTAAGCCGGTCAATGTAGATGAGTTCCGAATTGCAGTAGCAGAAACGTACGATGTCATTGTCCAACCAAAAGAACGAAAGGCTTATACCTTTTTTGCTGAGAGTTTTGACAGAAGCGGCTATGCCCGCGGTACGCTCACCCCATCGATAGGTATGACCGCAGCGACTCCACCACAACGAACCATCACGGAGCGCGGCATGGCAGCCATGGGCATGGACATGTCAGGGATGGACGGAATGAACATGCAAAAATCAGAAAGCATGAAAGAAGGGATGACTTCGTCAGAGATGGATATGAAGAAAATGGCCCAGCATGGCGAACATACAATGCATAGCAACATGATGCAGGGGGATATGAAGTCTTCACGGGTGCTGCCCGTAGAAAAGATAGACATTGTTCATAGTGAAGACGGGCATGGTCAAGGCGCCGCTATGATCGCACAAAATCCACGACCGCGTTTAAACGAGCCGGGCATTGGGTTGGAAGACAGTCCACATCGCGTATTGGTTTACGCTGACCTAATAGGCGAACATGCATGGCCTGATGAGCGAGAGCCAGAGCGTCAAGTCGAGCTTCATTTAACAGGAAACATGGAAAGATACATGTGGTCGTTCGACGGCAAGAAGTTCAGCGAAGTAGATGGGTATGTCCGTTTTAATTTTGGAGAGCGGCTTCGTCTAGTTCTGGTTAACGACACCATGATGGACCATCCCATTCATTTACATGGTATGTGGATGGAACTGGAAAATGGCCAGTATCCAAGACCGAGGAAGCATACCATCAGCCTCAAACCCGGTGAGAAAGTATCGTTGCAGATTAGCGCAGATGCACCCGGAGAGTGGGCTTTTCATTGTCACCTGCTTTACCACATGGAAGCGGGCATGTTTCGTGTTGTTCAGGTTGCATAGGAGATGAAGATGAACAAGATATTGTCAACAGGGCTCATCGCCTTTGCTCTAGGCTTCAATAATATGGTAATGGCGCAGTCAAAAGATAACTGGCCGTCTCCTATTCCGAATGAGAACTTTGGTCAGGTACTGTTTGACCGACTCGAGTATACGCGAACTGATGAACAACAAAATCGGGCTGTGTGGGATATGCAGGCCTGGTATGGCGGTGATTATCATCGCTTAGTGTTTAAAAGCGAAGGTGAAAACACCCAAAACGACGGCATGCCCACGGATCTTGAACGCGCCGAGGTACTTTACGGGTACCTCGTTTCTGCTTTCTGGTCTGTGCAGGTCGGCGTTGGTACGAAAGGCGAAATGTCGTCAGATGCTGACATGGAAAACTATGCGGTGATCAGTTATCAGGGACTCGCCCCCTATTGGTTTGAAATGGAAAACTCACTTCGTATCAACGAAGACGGTGACATGCAGTTCATCAATGAAACAGAATACGACTGGCAGTTAAGCCAGGTTTCCTATCTGCAACCGCGCCTGGAAGTAGTAGCTAACCTCACCGATTCGGAAAAATATAACCGTCAAAGTGGGCTGAGTAACATTCGTATCGGTTTGCGATACCGCCATGAGATAGTGAGGGAGATAGCGCCCTATGTTGGCGTTTATTACAGCAAAGCCTTAGGGAATACAGCTGATGCGTTAAAAGCAGACGGCGAGTCAACCAGTGAAACTGGCTTAGTAGTAGGGGCTAGGATCTGGTTCTGAAACAACACAGACAAAAAAAGCCGGAAGACATTTTCCGGCTATTTTTTAATGTACTAGCTCAGACCTGATCTGACAGTTACCCGTTTTTTCCGGTGCCTGCGTCAGATTAGATTTGAGCTAAATTCTTCTCAGCCTAATTCATTTTTAAGACTGTAAATTTTTCTGTGGCAACGTCTAACCACCTTACTGTTGCTTCAATGTATCCATTATTTCAGCGAACCCTTGTCGCTGCTGCTTTGAACCAGATGTCTGGCTACAGCCCTGTTTCTGTGTACTGGCTTGGTTGAGTGATTGTGCAACCGGCTGCAGGATTTCTGGATTACTAGTGATCATAAGTGCCTCACTGGTTGGTTAAAAACATTAGTACGCAAATACTGTTCCGAAGTTAAGATTTTTAGAGCGAAGTATTTACAAAACCATGGGTCCTGAAGTTGCATATCATACATTATTGGCAATAAACTACCCCAACTTACTGGCTAACAACACACACTGATTTCCCCCTATAAGGGGTTCTAGGGATTTTCCCCTCTAAAAAGACATAATCCTCTGTAGACCACACCAATAAATGGCTGCGGAGGTGGGTTACTACTTATAAGTGTGGCAAA
>VAOV01030351.1_pt1 | contig 16813 bp, 13 predicted proteins | sample 3393941 | NCBI WGS metagenome assembly VAOV01 (sample SAMN08290427, study PRJNA428436) | hydrothermal vent metagenome | isolation source: Deep-sea hydrothermal vent chimney | place: Indian Ocean: Southwest Indian Ridge | depth 2398 m m
GCGGCAGAACATTCAGGTAGTGAGCCTATCTGGAGAAACGCTGGATGCGAGCACGATCGATTGGCAGCGTCCTGGAGGCGTGATGCTTCGCCAAGTGGCAGGGAGCAGCAATCCTCTGGGACGTGTCGTGGTGCGTTTTCCCAATAACGACATGATTTACTTGCACGATACCCCGGCAAGAGGGCTCTTTCAGCGTGAGCACAGGGCGCTGAGCTCTGGCTGTGTGCGGGTTGAGGGGGTAACGGAATTTGCCCAGCTCCTACTGCATGACAGCGGCAGCCGTTATCAACTCAATACGCTGATCGCGAATGGCCGCAGCGATCAAAACGTGAACTTGCCTAACCGTATTCCGGTAGCGCTGCACTATCTGACTGCTTGGCCCAACGGGCAAGGCGATGTAGTGTTTAGAGAGGATATCTATCACCGCGATGCGGCGCTGCTCGCAGCGCTCAAAGCAGTGTAAGTCGCTCGTCATTCATCACTACTGTTCATCACTACGGGTAGTATCAAAAAAGCCGCCCCACGTCGTGTGGAGCGGCTTTTTCGTATCGCCGTGGAGAGTACTTATTGGAGGCTTTCGTCGCTGTCGTTATCGCGCTCGTAGTTAGCCACGCTAATGGTGCCGGTTTCGCCACTCTCCAGCGCGGCCAACATCGGCTCGGCTTGGCGTTGGAACGCGATCAGCGTGTCGCCGCTTAGGCTAGTGTTCTCGGGCAGTTCGACCGTCATCGCGTTCACCGGCGTGTTATTGACGATGACTTCATAATGCAGGTGGGGGCCTGTGCTGCGGCCGGTATTACCGGACAGCGCAATACGATCGCCCATCGTGACGCGCTCGCCCTGGCTGACCAATGGTTGCGACAAATGCAAATAGCGGGTGCGGTAGCCGTTGTCATGGCGCACAACGATGTAACGACCGGCAGCGTGGTGGTTGCCGACACGCTCGACACGGCCATTGGCTGGCGCGGTGATAGGGGTACCAATGGGCATCGCAAAGTCGGTGCCGTTGTGCGGGCTCACTCGACCGGTGACCGGGTGTAGGCGGCGTGGGTTGAAGTTGGAGCTAAGACGATAATTACCTTCGAAAGGATGACGCGCAAAGGCCGGATCGAGGCTGCTGCCTTCGGGCGTGTAAAAATTATCGTCGGTGGTATTGCGCACGACGGTCAGGTCCATGCGCTCGCCGTCATACTTAACGGCCAGTACACGCGAATCAAGTGTCTCGCCATCGATCATGTCAGATTCGACCAAGACCTGAAACTGATCCCCCCGGCGGCTGTCACGACGGAAGTCCAGCTTTTTTTGCAAGATGCGCGTAAGCTCCGTGACGGAGCTGCTGCTCAAGCCGGTGGCTTGGGCTGAGCGAGCAAAGCTGCCCGTTACGCTACCGGCATAAAGGCGCTGTACGGGCTCACCCTGACGTTCGATAGCCGTAATGGCGTATTGGTCACTATCCCGCTCTAGTAGAACGCCTTCGCGCGTGTTCTTCATCATGCGCAGTGCCAATAACCGGCCCGTTTCGTCCAACTGGTAGTCGAAGCTGTGACCTGCACGCCAATGCGTCAACATACGAGGATCGGGTAGGTCGTCCAGCAGGGCGAGCACTTCGCTGTACCCCAAGCCCAGCTCGTTTTGCGCTAACACGGCAAACGTCTCGCCAGGCTCGACGATATGAGTTTCCCACTCAGGAACGAACGGCTCTTCGGCTGCCAGCTCCAGTTCCAGGAACGAGACATCGTCCTCGTAGAGTTCGACCCCATAATCCTCGTAAGAAGTGGCATCAGCGATTTCGACGGAGTCGTCGACATTGAGCATGCCGCTTGTAATCGTGCCTAACACGATGGCCATATGAAGGGCGCCGTCATCCAGTGCCCCCTCGTGCAGCGCTACCTGAGATTGGGCATCGCGTGGCTCAGCTTCACTCGCCATAGAGGCTTCTGCGCTGGTAATCACGTCGAGATCAACGATCTCGGTGGCTGCTAATTCACTTAAGGGGATATGTTCCCGGGTAGCGTCGAGCGCGCGCGAGGCACGGTCAATCGCTTCTGCAACGGGCGCTCGCTCTTGGCGAAGCGAAGGCACGCCCGGGGCAGAATCACTGGGAAGCGGAACTAACACGCTTTCCAGCGGAGTCTGGGGTTGGTTTAAATCGTGGTACGTGGTGATAAGTTTCTGTGCGCCCAGCACGGTGACCATGGTGGCCACGGGTAACAGTAATAATTTATGCGTGCGGGGCAGCGAATGAAGGATTCGCAACATGGGTAAATGGGCCGCCGAGTTCGTGAAATAAAAGTAACATGATAGTAAGCAAACTCGGGAACCATACCCCATGGAGGCAGGAGTGAATAGACTGTACATCTATACACAAAACATACTTTCGCTAAAAAGCGGAATTATTCAACTTGGGTGAGGATTTATGAACGCCGTTTGCTAACAAAAGTAACGTTGAACGTGCATGCTGGTGTGCGACGGCCCTCATTATTTTGCTCTTAACCATGGATGTAAGTTAGGCATTGCGAAAGCTGTTATACAGCTTGTGTCTAATTTAAAAGGCTTTTATCTCTTTTTGCGACTTTAATGAGCAGCCAAACAGGGTCTAAGTGAGAGGATCTACACCACGTTAGCAGCCTATACGATGATCATTACTCAAATAATTGAGGCAGCGTTAAAGATAACGAACAGGTTTTTTGTAATTTTTTGTATTTTTGGCGAGTGAGCTTTTGTCTTAGCGCGCTGCCGTTTACGCAGTGTTTGTCAGAGAACGAGTACTCGACGCTATTTCCTGGCATTCTAGTGGTATTTTTTCGAAGATGAAGTGGGTTGTTTCGCTGTATGGCGTCGAGGAAATCGAAATGTCTCGGGTAACACTAGCGCAGTGGCAGATGCTGGCCGCCGTGGTGGATCACGGTGGATTCGCACGGGCGGCAGAGGCTATCCACAAAAGTCCCTCCACGCTTAATCATGCGGTCCATAAATTAGAAGAGCAGTTGGGTATTCAGGTGCTTGAGCCGGTAGGTCGACAGGTACGCCTAACAGAAGCAGGCGAGCTGCTGCTTCGCCGTGCGCGCCAATTGATCGAGAGTGCGGAGTCACTGGAAGATGTAGCGTCGCGGCTTGCGGCGGGTTTAGAGGCTGAAGTGGTGGTGGCCATCGACCAAATTTTTCCTGCGGCTGCTCAGGCAAAAGCGTTGGAGCGCTTCTCTGACACCTACCCGCAGGTCAGAGTGCAGCTTCACGAGAGCGTGCTCAATGGCGGTACTGAAATGCTCTACGACGGCCGGGCGGACTTGGTGATTTCTGGCATCGAAGCGCAGGGATTTCTGGGGGAGCCGCTAGTGAATGTGCGTTTTGTGGCCGTCGCGCATCCAGGCCATGCGCTGCATCAGTTGGGGCGCTCGCTGGATTTGCGCGACTTGGCGCAGCATCGACAGTTAGTGGTGCGCGACTCGGCGCTACGACAGTCTACCAACGCTGGCTGGTTAAAAGCCGAGCAGCGCTGGACGGTCGGGCATGTGAGTACGTCATTAGATATGCTGCGTCGCGGGCTAGGGTTTGCCTGGATACCGGAAACGCGTATTGCCGATGAGCTGGCCAGCGGTCAGTTGAAGCCGCTGCCGCTAAGCGCCGGGGGTATACGCGAAGTCCCCGTTCAATTGATCTTCCGTGACCGTGACCGCGCAGGCCCTGCGGCCCATGCCATGGCGGCAGCGTTAAAGCGGGCAGTAAAAGAAGTCTGCGAGCAACGTTCGATTCCCTCGAATGAACAGCCGTAAAACATGCGCTTGAGCCTGAATCAGTCGGGGGTATGCTGAACGTCAATCACAGTATAAAACGTTCAACGTAGGAGACGCCTGATGGGACTGCTTGTAAACGGTGAGTGGGTAGACCAGTGGTATGACACCAAAAAGCATGGCGGTGAGTTTGTACGTGAGTCCGCGCAACTGCGCGATTGGGTGGGCAGTAGTGAAGAGTCGCAAGGCGACAGTTATCCGGCCCAAGCGGATCGCTACCACCTTTATGTATCGCTCGCCTGCCCCTGGGCGCACCGTGCGCTGATCATGCGCAAACTGAAAGGTCTGGAACCGTTGATAGGTACTTCTCACGTTAGCCCGCTGATGCTGGGCAACGGTTGGACATACCATCAAGACGAAGGCGCCAGCGGCGATCCGATCAATCACGCTGAGTTTCACCACCAGCTCTATACCATGACCAACCCGACCTACACTGGGCGGGTCACGGTGCCGGTATTGTGGGATAAACAGCGCAGCGCGATTATCAATAACGAATCCGCTGATTTGCTGCGTATCTTCAACCGAGCCTTCGATGAGCTGACAGGCAATAATCTGGATTTCTACCCAGAAGATCTGCGCAGCGTCATCGACGAAGTAAATGATGACGTATACGACCATATCAATAATGGCGTTTACAAATCCGGGTTCGCCACCGAGCAGCAGGTGTATGAGAAGCACGTGACCGCACTCTTTGATGCGTTAGAGCGCATTGAGAAGCGACTGGCAGAGCATCGCTACCTCGCGGGGGAGTGGCTCACCGAAGCGGATATTCGCCTCTTCACAACGCTAATTCGCTTTGACGCGGTCTACTTTGGCCACTTCAAATGCAATTTCAAACGCATTGAAGATTACCCGAACCTTTCCAACTACGTGCGTGAGCTTTACCAGTGGCCGGGTGTGGCGGAGACCGTCAATATGGATCATATCAAGCGACACTACTATTACAGCCACGACACGATTAACCCCACGCGTATTGTACCAGCAGGCCCGCTACTGGACTTTATGCGCCCGCACGACCGGGAGCGTTTGCCGGGACAGGGGATACGTCGCCGCTAAATGCTGTACGCTATGTACGAAAAAGGGCCATCCGCTTGGGTGGCCCTTTCCTATATTGCTGTGTATCAGCAAACAAACGTGTTACTCGTTGGCATCTATTGCTTCACGAGTAGACTGCCAAGCGCTCTGTGCACCTTCTTTAGTGGTTTGCCAAGCATCGCGTGCGTTCGCTTTGGTTTGTTCCCACCAGTCGCGATCATACGTTGGGAATGACTCCACTTCTTCAGATGTAGCTTCCAACATGATGCGATGCTCAGTGTCGCCATCGTTTTCAGTATGCGTTTCAAGCGTAAATTGGTCAGTGTTCACTACAATTTCGCGTCCGCCTAAGCCAAGTACAGCACCACTCTCGATTACGAGGGCTGAAATACGCATCTCTTCGTCAAACAAAATGTCATCGACTTCGCCAATCTCTTCGCCTGACCCATTGGCAAAGAACACTTCTGCATCAAGGATATCATCGGCAGAGTACATACCCTGCGGCTCTGTTTGCGCCTGAACATTAAAGGCCATACCGCCAAGCAGTGCCGTTGTAATTGCAGTCGTGAGGATTGATTTACGCATAGCTTCTCTCCATGTGGCTATAAAAGTAGCGTTTTAACGCTAACAATAATCTGATCCCAGTTCATGTGCATCACGCCTTGAAGTTCTTGAACAACGTGAGGCACCTCTCAGGTTAGACCAATAGTGAACAAGTGCAAGTTTCAGGATGATATTGGTTAAAGTAAAAAAGCTGGTCAGCTCACCAGTGGGGTGGTAGGATGCGCGCTCCTCGCATGTGTTGACCCCTCCATCACGACGGCAAGCGTTGATTCAGTGGCCTTGTGGCATTGAGCAGAACGTTTGCAGGAACATCCCCTCGACTGGATGTTCATTGCTGTGAAGATGGCGCGCCTCCAGCATTTCACCAAACGGGTGAAATCGGCGCAGAAGGTCGCCACAGCGGTTGGCCCGCAAATGCGGTGTTGCCAACCGAATGCCAGGTGCGACCGGCGTCTCCGACTCCACTGATGACGATATCCGCGATGCGGAGCCTTGTTCTTTTGCAGCGTACTGTTACGCGCTGCATGAAAACAGAGTCAGAGACGCTTACGATGTTTTTTGCCGGTTCTTCCGGCCTACCAAGGTGTGATTAATGACCTCGACTTCTGTCGCCTCGCCGAGCTTCGGCGATCTGGCTCTATTGCCTGCCGTTCTGTCTGCTGTTGAAGCACAGGGCTATGAAACTCCTTCACCCATCCAGGCGCAGACCATTCCTGCGTTGCTGGAAGGTCGCGATATGCTGGGCCAAGCGCAAACGGGTACCGGCAAAACCGCTGCTTTCGCACTACCGCTGCTGTCGCGTCTCGACATGCAGCGTCGCGAGCCCCAGGTACTGGTGCTTGCGCCGACCCGCGAACTGGCTCAACAGGTCGCCGTCTCTTTTAGCCGTTATGGCCAAAACCTTCAGGGGTTGGAAGTGGCTACCCTCTGCGGTGGTCAAGAGTACCGTGAGCAGTTAGGCGCGCTGAAGCGTGGTGCCCAAGTGGTAGTGGGCACGCCGGGCCGCGTGATTGACCACCTGGATCGTGGCAGCCTGAAGTTAGATGGCCTGTCTGCGCTGGTGCTGGACGAAGCCGACGAAATGCTGCGCATGGGCTTTATCGACGACGTAAAACGCGTGGTTGCCGATACCCCGAAAGATGCTCAGCGTGTGTTTTTCTCGGCGACCCTGCCGACTGAAATCGAGCGCATCGTCAACCGTTATTTGGTCAACCCGGTAAAGGTGGCGATCGAGTCGCGTACCACCACAGGTGAAAACATCGAGCAGCGCCTCGTGCGTGTCGACGGTGGTGCCAAGCTGGAAGCGCTGTCGCGTATTCTCGAAGTGGAGCCGGTGGATGCGGCCATCGTGTTCGTACGTACACGTGCTGCCTGTACCACGCTGGTCGAGCAGTTGACTGCTCGTGGCGTCAACGCCGCTGGCCTATCGGGTGATCTAGATCAGAGCCTGCGTGAGCGCACGATTACCCGCTTGAAGCGTGGCAAAGTGGACGTGCTGATTGCGACTGACGTTGCTGCCCGTGGTCTTGACGTTCCGCGTATTACGCACGTTATCAACTACGACCTGCCGCAAGACGCTGAAGCCTACACCCACCGTATCGGTCGTACCGGTCGTGCGGGCCGTAGCGGCATCGCAATCACTTTCGCGGGCTTCCGTGAAGGTCGCAAAGTGGGTTGGATGGAGCAGGCAACCGGTCAGAAAATGACTGAAATGCCGCTGCCTGACGAAGCCGCTATTCGCGCCCACCGTGATGAAGTGTTCCATCATCGCGTTGTTGCCGCGCTGACGAAAGGTGCAGAAGAGCAGCGTGCCCTGGTCGAGCGTTTGGTGGAAGAGGGTCACGACGCCGTCGAGCTGGCCTGCGCGTTTGCCGCCATGGCCCGCGCCGACGAAGCGCCGATTGGTCGTCTTCAGGCACCGCGCAAAGAGCGTGCCCCGCGCGATGGCGCACCGGGCAAGCCGGGCGGTGCTCGTCGCGAGCGCTCCAGCGCGCCCAGCGAAGGCATGACCCGCTACCGTGTTTCCGTTGGCCATAAAGACGGTGTGAAGCCGGGTCAACTGGTCGGCGCGCTGGCGAACGAAGGCGGCATTGAAGGCGCGCGTATCGGTCGTATCGATATTCGCAACGCTTTCTCGGTCGTTGAACTGCCTAGCGGTCTGCCGTCTACCATTCTGGCCAAGATGGCTCGTGCCCGTGTGGCCGGTCGCCCGCTGGAAATCAGCGAAGACCGTGCGTCTGAGCGTGCACCGCGCCGCCGTCGTGACGATGGTGACGCGCCGGTTCGCCGCCGCGAACGTGCGTAACTCAGTCTTGGGCGCTTAACATCGCCTAACGCTTGAGTCACGTCGATCCCCCTATGCCACTGGCCTCGCGCCAACTGGCGTAGGGGGATTTTTTTTGGCTACGCTATACGTACTTCACTTTGATAGTCACAAGGAGCATGCATGGACGCTGCGCTACACGAATGGAGCCTGTCACCCAAACAGGCGATTGCGCTGCAGTCACAACTCGCCCAGCAGTTAGAGAGCCGTGACCGCATCAACCCGGTGAGGTATATCGCGGGGGTAGACATTGGCTTTGAAGAGGGCGGGGCGGTGACGCGGGCGGCAGTGGTGGTGTTGCAGTGGTTGCCAGAAGAGGCTCCGTATCTACCGGTGGTCGAGCAAGTGGTGCATCGCGAACCCACACGCATGCCCTATATTCCAGGGCTACTCTCCTTTCGCGAAATCCCCGCTGCGCTAGGTGCGTTTGCCAAGCTCAAGACTCAGCCACAGCTGGTGATGGTCGATGGCCAAGGCATCGCCCACCCCAGGCGGCTAGGGGTCGCGGCACATCTAGGGCTTTGGCTTGATCTACCTACCATCGGTATCGCCAAGTCACGGTTGACTGGTAAGCATGCAGAGGTTGGTGAAGCGCGGGGCGATTGGGTACCGCTCATGGCCGGGCAGGAGGTGATTGGTGCCGTACTACGCTCGCGGGCGAACGTAAAGCCGGTATTCGTCTCGCCGGGGCATCGGCTTTCGCTGGATACCTCCCTTGAGTGGGTAATGCGCTGCCTGGGCCCAACCAAGCTGCCTGAGCCGACCCGCTTGGCAGATCGGCTGGCATCGCGGCGAGATCAAAAGAAGCGTTAAATAAAGTCGATAAAAAGCTGCAGCAGGCTGGTCGCTTCTGGCGTCTCGCTAATCTCATTGAGTAGCTGGTCTGGGTTGTCACCCTGGTCACGCAGGGCTGCGCGCTGGCGCTCAATGTAGGCGCGCATGACGGGCGGTGAAAACTCAGGGTGAAACTGCACGCTCCATTGGCGCGGCCCGTAGCGTAGCGCTTGGTGGGCGTCGTGGCAGTTGTGGGCCAGAATAGTAGCGCCATGAGGAAGCTGCATCACCGACTGAGCGTGGGTGAGGTGAGCAGGGAAGTGCACGGGTAGTTGGCTAAAGAGCGGGTCTTGCTGGCCTGCCTGGGTTAAGCGTACCGTCCGAGTGCCCGATTCTCGGCCAGCGGGGTGATAGTCGCTAATACCGCCAAACGCCGCCGCCATTAGCTGATGGCCATAACAAACGCCCAGCAGCGGCAGGTTATCGGCCAGTGCTTGCTGCAGCCAGGGTTTTAGCGCCTCGCTCCAGGAGGGCTGCTCGCTCACCATGCTGTGAGAACCGGTAATCACGGCACCTGCAATGTCGTCGGGAGGCGTCGCCGTCAGCCGCGCATCCCACACCTTTAGCGTTAACTGCTCGGGTAACGCATCGTTCAGCCGCCGGATAAACAGCTGCTCAAAATCACCGTGTTGGTCGACCACTTCAGGGAAGGCGTCCCCGGTTTTAATAATGACTAAAGAGGCCATGGCATTCTCGTTATCGTATCGCGGCGGTGGAAAGATAGCCGAATCAGGTCATTACGCTGTAAGCTGAAACGTCTTGTTTAATTACCGTTTTACCATACATTAGGAGCTTGATATGCAACAGATTACTCGTGCAGGGCAGCCGATAGATGTAGCAGGTACTCTACCTGTCGTTGGGCAAGCTGCCCCGGCGATGACGCTGACCAACAGCGACCTGGAAGATGTCACGCTGGACACCTACCAAGGCAAACGTAAAGTGTTGAACATTATACCCAGTGTGGACACGCCCACCTGTGCGATGTCTACCCGGCGGTTTAATGAGCTGGCCTCCAGCCTGCAAGATACCGTTGTACTGGTAGTCTCGGCTGACCTGCCGTTCGCCGCCAAGCGCTTCTGCGGAGCCGAAGGGCTGGATAACGTTGAGATGCTCTCCACCTTCCGTCATCGGGAGTTCCAGGAAGCCTGGGGCGTGGCGCTGTGTAACAACAGCATGGAAGGGCTGTGTGCCCGCGCGGTCGTTGTACTGGACGCGGACAACCGCGTGCTGCACAGCGAGCTGGTCAGCGAGCTGAAAGACGAGCCGGATTACGACGCGGCATTGGCGGCACTGAAAGGCTAGCGGGGCGCCTTGGCCGCCTTCACCAGCGCACGTATCAAACGCTGCTGGGGGCGGTTGAAGATTAGCCATTCGGGATGCCACTGTACGCCAATCAGAAAGTCGTGGGCTTCGGACTCAATCCCCTGCACTAGCCCATCTCTGTCTCTCGCGACGATTTTAATGCCTTTTCCCGCCTGGTTAACGGCCTGGTGATGCAGGCTGTTCACCCGACACCAAGTGACGCCCAGCAGTTGATACAGTTGGCTGCCGCCGACGATATCGACGGTTTTGCGGGGCAGCACGGTACGCCGCCGCTTCAAGCCTTCATGGGTCGTATAAATATCGGGGTCCAGCGTGCCACCCAAATGTACGTTAATTAACTGAGCGCCCCGGCAGATGCCAAGCACCGGTGTGTTTTGCGGAATGAACCGATTCAACAAGCTCAATTCTAACTCGTCCCGGGCGGGATCCAAGCGCACGTCGAGCTGCACTTCGCCGCCGTACAGGTGGGCTTGAATGTCGTCCCCGCCGCCAATGATCAGGCCGTCCAGATGCTCTGGCAAGGGGCGGGAAGGGGAAAGCCGCAGCGGCCTGCCGCCGTGACGCCAGACGGCAAACCAGTCGAAGCACCAGGCAAGCTGGCTTTTGTAATCTGAGGTCGTGATGCCGATCAGGGGTCTAGACATGGCCAAACAGTCTGCGCTTGAGGCGCTGCCACCAGGGCTGGCGCTGTTCGGCCATGTACTCCTGGCAGCGGGCGTGAAGGTTGTCCTGATCGTGGGCCAGCTTCTCTACCTCCACCCAGCGGTTCCACTCCATTACGCTGCCCCAGCCCGGCTGCGACAGCTGCGCATTGGGCAACCGATAATGGAAGGTGGGCCGTGGCTTGGTCAACTGGCCGTGCAGCAGCGCGTGAGGGTGTTCCGGGCGCAGGTGGGCAAACAGCGGCAGAAGGTCCAGCTCGCGGTTACGGGTAGGGTTATCGGCCAGGTAGTCGTCGATGAAGGTATCTAGGTCCGGCTGGTAACGCAGATCCAGCACCTTACGGGCGTACTCCTTGGGAAACGGGTTGGCGTGAGGCAGCACTTCGCGGGTGATATCCACCTTAATTTCTTCACGCAGCCAATTGGCTAGCAGCAGGTAGGCGCGCATCATGGCGAGCAGGTACTCCACCTCCTGGCTTTCCACCTCAGGGTTCAGGTGTAGACCAAAACCATAGAGCAGGCTGGCATCGGTGCCTTTGGCGCCTTTTTCCCGCAGCGTTTCAAAGAGCGTATCGAGTGTTTCTAGCTCGTCCCAAGGAATAGGCGGGCAGACGATTTCGGTGGGCACCAAGCCGGTCACCATATCGCCGATTAGCTCGCGGGTTTTTTGGTGAAACTCTACTCGCCGCTGGTGCTGCTGGCGCGCCCATTCACTGTCGCTTTCATGGTGCTCTTCCAGCAGTGCTTTATCAGGGTGGGCGTATTGGGTATCCAGCTCAATGCCAAACTCTCCCCAACGTGTGCCTTCCACCTGTAGCCGATGAGGGCTGACCACGTTAAGCTCCCCACCAAATAGCGTGCGCACCAGCTCAGCCGTCTCGCGGGGCGGTAGCCCGGCAAACTCGATTTCAACGCCGACGCAGCGTGTTTGGCCATCTTTATTTACGCGTTTGGGTGGGGCTTGCAGCGTCATCTCGGTATCCTTGAGAGGAACGTTTGAAGGGTCAGCCTATCATAGTCACGCGTTGAGGCTGAGCGTAATCAACGAAGTAAATGTTAATCACCGGTACCTGTGACCGGTCTATGTCGGGAGTAATGCGTGCGACAGCACTGGATAACCCAAATCATCGTAGGCGTAGTGCTCAGCATGCTGCTCAGCGCGGCGGCACTGGCGCAGAGTGTTTCCTTGCCTAACCTGACGGGTGGCGACTCGTCGGAACAGTCCGAGGTAAGTAACGAAGATTTTCAGCGCTCGCTTGGCAATGTGATCTCCATACTCGAAAACGAGGAGCAGCGCACCGCACTACTGGACTCGCTGCGCGAGCTGCAGGTGAGCACCGAGGCCGCCGAGGAGGATGGCGTCGTCCGCCAGGGGTTGTTAGGCGCGCTGGCCGATACGCTAACCGACATTGGCGAACAGGCCCAGGCGGGAGATTCACCGATTGACGAGTGGTCACGCCAGCTAGTGCAGGGGGCGGATGACTTACGCGCTTTACATGATGGCGCTGACCAAGGGGAGGTCATTCGCGCGGTGGCCGACGGCGCCGTGCTGGCCTTTGTATGGAGCGCGCTGTTGGTAGTGATGATTGCCTTTGGCCGCTTAGTCGCCACGCGTCGCCACTGGCCGTTGGATCTTCCCCGCGACCCCAAAGCGTGGCTGCTGGCGGTGCACTTTTTACGTCGCATGCTGCCGTGGACGCTGTCATTTGCCATTACCCTCGGTATTGGTCAAATCCTGCCTTACAGCCCAGGGCGTGCCGTGGTGCTGGTGGTGGCATATATCTGCCTATGTGGCCGCGCGCTCTCGGTAGTGTTTGAGACCGTGATCGCCTTCTTCAGTCGGGGCCATCGCTTCCCGGCAGTGCAGGTGTTACAGCACAAAGCGCTGCGTGGCCTGTTTGTGATTGGCGCGCTGATTGCCTTGGGCGATGCGGTGAACTCCACGCGCTTAGTAGAACTACTGGGCGCAGAGCTTTCCGGCTTGGTATCGGTGCTGGCGAACATGCTGGCAGCGCTGCTATCGGCGCGCTTTATCTTTAAGTTTAAGCGCCCCATACGTCATCTGATTTGCAACCGGCCTTATAAGCAGCGCCGCGATGCCAGCGCCGCGGTTGAGATGATTCGTACCTTGGGAGGGCTGTGGCATATCCCGGCGCTTTTAATGGTTGGTGGCTCGCTGCTGGCGATTTTTATTACCGTAGGGGATGTGGGCACGGCCCTGGCGCGCTCGATTGTCTCTGCCAGTTTACTAGTGCTGACGCTAGTCGTGACCGGGCTGCTGCGCCGCCAAGCCGAGCGGCTCAACAAGCGCCGGCATCGCCGCCGCTTCAGTCAGTACCGCAAGCGTTTGGAACGTTTCGGGTTCGTGCTGGCACATATTTGCGCGTGGATGGTGTTCGCCGAGCTCTCTATGCAAGTGTGGGGCGGTTCGCTGTTTGGTTTAGGCCAGCAGGCGGTGGCCAGCGCCCGCATCGGGCAAGCGCTGGTGAGCCTTGGTGCTACGATTTTGCTGGCCTGGCTGGTATGGATCTTTGCCGATACGGCCATTCAGCGGGCGTTGACCTCTTCGGCTCGCTCCCGCGGGCGGCGGGTAAATCAAGCCCGTGCGCAAACCATTACGCCGATGATTCGCAACGTGATTTTTGTCGCTATTTTGATCATCGCGGTGATCGCGGGGCTAGCCAACCTTGGGGTGAACGTCACGCCGCTGCTGGCCGGTGCCGGTGTGATCGGTCTGGCGATTGGTTTTGGTGCCCAAACCCTGGTGCAGGATTTAATCACTGGTATTTTTATTCTGATTGAAGACTCGTTGGCGGTGGATGACTTTGTGCAGATCAACGGCCATATGGGCACAGTAGAAGGGTTAACACTGCGCACCGTGCGGCTGCGTGACCTGGACGGCGTGCTGCACATCATCACCTTCAGTCGTATCGAATCGATCCACAATATGTCCCGCCAGTTCGGTATTGCGCTGATGCGTATTCGCATTCCTTACGATATGAAAATCGACGATGCGATTACCCTGATGCAGGAGACCGCCCAGGAGCTACGTAAAGACCCGATGATGCGCCACTACATCTGGTCGCCGCTGGAGATGCAGGGCGTGCAGGGCTTTGAAGAGGGCTGCCCCATCCTGCGGATGCGTTTTCGCACCGCACCGGAAATGCAGTGGGATGTTTCCCGCGCCTTTAACCTGCTGCTGAAGCAGCGCATGGAAGCACAAGAGATCGACCTGGGTGTACCGCGTTTGAGTGTCAGCATGGAAGCGCGCTCTGAGTCGCGTATGGAAGACACCTCCGGCACCGATTTAAGCATGGAGCGGGGCGAGGAGAGCCGTTCTTCTTCCAATGAAGAGCCACATAAAAAGCCCGCGCCCCCGAAGCCCGCACCACGCCCCACTCAGGCGGAAATCCGTCAAGACGAGCGGGAGCGCCACGGCACGTCAGCCCAAGCCAAGCCCCAAGCTCAAGGCAAACCCCAAAGCGAGGCCTATGCCCGCCCCCACGGTGAAAACGGCGATGAGTAACCATGGCCCCCGCAGGCGACGCCAGCGGTTATAGAGCGAGACCGCGTGGCTGACGCGGTCAACTAGCTCATCGTGGCGTGAGATCGCGTTATCCGGCGGCAGCGAAAAATCATTGGCCACATCGCCCTGCCAATGGGCACCGTGGGTTAGGCCCAACCGGGCGCGCAGGCGCCCAATGTCGCTCAGGGTGTGGTGAAGGGTGTCGTAGGTTTCCCGGTGTGGGGCAACGGCGAGCACGGAGGTAGCATCCTGGCGTAGTGCGCTATTGGGGCAGCGGGCCAGGGCGCTCTTAATCTGCTGGTTGTTGGCATCCGGCGTCAGGGCGAGGCGTTGGTACAGGTCGCGCATAATCCAGGAAGTCTCTTTCCAAGCGTAGTGATTAGTAGGTTTGCATCAAATAATCATAGGCATTTTTGATGCGTTGAAAACGCGCCGACGCTAGAGCGACCTGGTGCTCGCTATCGGAGTAGAAGCGATCTGGGTGGTGAAGCTGGGCCATGCGGCGATAGGCGCGGCGTACATCGGTTTTGCTCGCCCCTGGCGTCAGCCCCAGGACGGCGAGGGCGCGAGTGGTGCGATCGGGAGGCGGTGGGCTGCTACGTTGCTGGCGTTGTCGTGACTCCTCTTGCCGCGCCTGCTCCTGGCGTGCCTGCTCGGCTCTGGCCTTCTCCGCTTTCTGTTCGGCGCTGGACTGCTCCGCCCGCGCTTTGGCACGGCGGGCGTCCTCTTTTTGCTGCTTTTTTTCCTGCTGCTTCTGCTTCTTTTCCTGCTGTTTATCCGCTTTGGCCCGCTGCTGCTGTTCTTGCTCGGCCTGCGATGCCTTGGCGCGTTGTGCAGCCTCGGCTTCTTCCCGCGCTTTGCGGGCATAGTAGTCCGGGTCGTGAGCTTGCCAATAGGCGTCGCGGCTCGGGTCTTCCGGCTGGCGCAGCGGCTGGCCAGTCAGTTCCTGAAAAAGCGTGCCCAAGGTGGCCGGCGCTACGTTTAGCAAATCGGCTAAAAAACGCAGGATATAATGGTTGGCAAGCGAGATATCGCCGTCGTCCGTGGCCACGGTAATCGCTTGGTGCATCACACTCAGGCTACGCTCTTTAGAACACTCTTTGCGTACCACCTCGGCGGCCAGCTGAATGGCGTGCAGGTCTTGGCTGTGGGCAATACTCATCACCGGCCCCAGTTCGTGTCCGTGGCGAAACTGCGATGTCACCTGGGCCAAGCGGCGACGCCGCTGGCCTTCCGAGACGTGCTGGCGGTGCACCAGCACCCAGCCCAGCAGTAGTAGTGTGGCCGTATCCACTTGGCTGCGGCTTTTGAGCAGCAGCAGCTCAAAGGGTGAAAAACGGGCGGTGGACATTCCCTAGCTCCAAGGCGAAGTAGTAAACCGTAGCCTCTGTTTAGCAGACCACTATGGCGAGCTCACCATGGTATATCATCGTGTTTGGCAATGAAGTAGGAGATTCGTGAGGTGATCAACGTTGAGCGTAAAAATAGCTTCCAACTGCGCCTATCGCGGCGGCTAAAAGAAGAAACCTCGCATACGCTCGATGTGTATTTGTTCGTGCCCAAAGAGCTTGGGTTGAGCACTCACGTCATTTCCGAAGAGGCATTTTATCATGGTGCGATCAGTGTCTCGCGCACTTACTACAGCGACGAGTATCACTTGCCGCTGGTGCATAGCCGATTGGCTAGCCGTAACCAGTTGGGTAGCGACTCTTACCGCTTGAGCCTCAGCCTTTACGCCTATCAATACGTGGGGGCCTTGGAGCGCACCACCCAAGCCTTGCTGGCTGACGCCCGTAAGCTGCGTCGCGAGCCAACCGATGAGCCAGACGCCTGGAATGAGAAGGCCAACGCACTGACCGAACGGCTCGCGGAAATGAGTGACCTGAGTGACGGCATTCTCAAACGCCTGCGGCGCAACCCGCCCAGCGACGAGCGTCTTTATAAATACTTTGCCAATATCGACAACTACCTCTCCTGGTTCACCGAGCAGCAGCTATTAGCTCTAGTCGCGCATATGCCACGGGGCGGGCCGTTTAGTGATATCAAGCGGCGCTTTATTACCATTTGCCAGCGCGAAGGGGAGTACCGTCAGGCCCAGGAGTACAACGCCGAACGGGTCATGGAAGATCCGACTCGCATGTCGAATAAAATGCGCCTGCTGCGGCTCTTGATTGAGCAACCGATCACCCTCAAGCAGCGTACCCTGGAGCTGGGTAGCGGCGAACAAAAGGCGGTCAAAGCGCTGGCCACGGCGGTGGTGATGGCGTTTGTGTCGCTGGGTGTTCTGCAGCTACGCAACGCCTTGGGGGATATTACCGCACTGTTTGTGCTGGCCATGGCGCTGCTCTATGCGCTGCGGGAAGTCTTCAAAGATGACCTGCGTAACACGCTATGGCGCTGGCTACGCCGTGGCCGCCCCAAATGGCGTCGCCAATACATCGACCCCACCCGCAACGCCCTGGTAGGGCGGCAACTTGAGTGGTTCGACTACAAGCGCTATTCCGCTCTGGATGACGATATTCAGCAGATGCGGCGGCGCACCGTGGCCCAGCGTGACGAGGTGGTGATGCACTATCGCTCCAGCTCGCGCATGTCGCCAACGCGCTTTCTCAGTGGTTATGAACACACCCGCGAAACGCTGCATATCGATCTCTCGATGCTGACCCGCCTAATGAGCAAAGAGAAACATCACATCTACCGGCTCAAAGATGGTCAGGTGGTGCGCGAGAGTGTGGAGCGGCGTCATCTATTCAAC
>VAOV01022005.1_pt1 | contig 16314 bp, 11 predicted proteins | sample 3393941 | NCBI WGS metagenome assembly VAOV01 (sample SAMN08290427, study PRJNA428436) | hydrothermal vent metagenome | isolation source: Deep-sea hydrothermal vent chimney | place: Indian Ocean: Southwest Indian Ridge | depth 2398 m m
CTTTAAACTTATAACGTACTTTATGGGCCATGTTCTACTCAAGTTGGTCGATGTAATTCAAAAACTGTTTAACCGGTATTATAAACTCAATTAGCGCTAATGATTAGCGTGTTAAAAAAGCGGGTGGCAAAACCACAGTGTGAGGTGTTTGACGAAGAGTTTAGTAGTTTTAGAGAAACGCTAGCCTTTGCCTGCGTTACTTACATGATAAAAAAGCCGGCTAAGCGAGCTTTATTTCGACAACGATGAAAGCTTTGATAGGGCGATAGAGGGCTAACCCATGAAAAGCTAATTCATGGCATTGTCCTCCGGAGGCAAAGTCACCAAGCTAACAAGCTGGAACGTTTGTCCAGATACATAGCGCGGCCCGCAATTAGCGAACAAAGATTGAGCCTGACCGACTCAGGAAAAGTGCGTTATGAACTAAAAACACCCTAGGGCAATGGCACGACTCACGTGTTTTTCAGCCCGCTGGATTTTGTGAGCAAACTAGCCGCGCTGGTGCCATCGCCCAAATTAAATCTTACTCGTTTTTGCGAGGTGTTTGCCCCGAATAGCCATGTGTGGCCAGAGGTAACCGCTTCACAACGTGGAAAGAATAGCCCTCGTTTAGCAGAACATCTGGTTGATTCTGATAAACCCTATCATGCGCGCAGTATGTCATGGGCGCAATGCCTTAAGCGTGTATTCAAAATCGATATCACGCAATGCGAGGTGTGTGAGAAATTTAACGTAAAGATCATTGCTTTCATGACCGACGCCAGCGTTATCAATAAAATTTTGTCATTTTTGGACAAGCAAAATTCGCCGGAAGCTGACAACGATTCTCTTATGCCGCCACTGCATGTTCCGGCCCACTTCGACCTCCCCCGGAAGTTGCCACATTCAGCGACAATATCATTCAACACGACTTTGGTTTTACTGGGGCGGTCACCGACGCATGAAGCACAAAGACATACCATTACTTGAACATGCAAAATGTTGAGGTCAGGGCTTTCACATATCTCATTGCGGATTTCAGTACCAAAGAGCAGTTCAATTGCCTATCTTGACGACAACTACTTCACCGACTTTTGAAAACTACCTATTTGACACACGTGCAACTAGCCTTAAATGCAGCTGACACAGTGGGTAGTTACATAACGTTAATTTTTCTTATACTCAGTCCAATTCAGGCAATAAAATCAAAACCCTCATTATAAGCTTGTTTTCTAATTATTAACGCTTCTTTACTTTGCTTGTCTGAAGGAAGGCTTCCTCCCCTATAAATGTTTGCACATTTTGCTGGGAGAGATATGTTTTTGTGATAATCAGGATACCCTAGTTTTTTAAAGTAACTACTTATAGCTTCCCATTCTTCTTTTTTAACATCCATAATCCCAGTCTGAGCCTCGATTTGAGAACCTGCTTCATTTAAGCTTTTATCATCTTCTTTCTTTTCTATTAACTCGCTATCTGAAAGCACATCGGAGTCAGAAAGTTCATTCAACTTGAAATTAAGATTCTTAAACGATTCCCAGCCCTTTGGTGATTTGCAAAACTCTGAAGGATTACCTTGTCCATTTCTGAAAATGGGGTCTAGTATTTTCCCCCGAACAAACTCACCTAGCGTCTCTATTTGCTTTGAAAGAGAGGACGAAATGCTCTGATTTTGGAAAATACGTGTGAGGTTGATGTCCTTTTTTTCCTTTAACAATAAGTGCCGCAAGAATGCCAAAGTATAAGTTACTGTTTCTGCTTTAAATCCGCTTTCCTCTTTGTACCAATCGGACTTTAATATTATTGAGTCTGCACTTTTAAACAAAATGGCTTTTGCAATCAATTCTCTGTAGAAAGCATGTTTAAAATTCGAGTCGTCTTTATCATACTCATTGGTAATAACCTCGCCTAAAAGCTTAAGATTCGCTTGAGCGCCCTTTTTTACCTCGTGAGGCTTCATTCTCCATGTGTTCTCATATTTAGCCATTTCAGTTTTCGAAAACTTCTGGTTTTTAGGGAATTCAAGCATAAATTTGTCTTTTTGGGCTTTAGTTAGTCCTCTTATTCTAGTTGTATACTGGCCTCTCGCACGCTCATAAAACCACTTCGTAGTTAATCCTGATTCTCCAGCCGGCATAGGCGTCGAGAGAGCAAGTTTTTCTATATTTCTGTGAAAAGGATGATTTGATACAAGGTCGGATTTTTGAATTGAATTTTGAGTATTCGCATATTGGCTAATTCGGGATTTAAGGGCATCTATCTTATCTTCGTCATGAATTACCGTTAGCTTCATTTGAACGAAAACTTTATCAAGCTCAATATTTTTATAGAGTTTATCTCCAATCCCACCTTTTTCCTTTGGCGCGAAATAAATGGAAGCTGTTGTTTGCCCGCCATTTACGATCTGTAAGTTATCCAGTTTAGATATAACTGCTCTGCCGTTAACTTCCTCAAAATCAGCATTTGTTGCCGTACAAGTTAACCCATTGTTATAGGCGAAGAAATTTTCGGGTTCAGTCAATAAGGCTCTTCTAATACCCTGATTGACTGATGATCGAAAGTCTAAAAAGGTTCTAACATTAGCTTCAAGTAGCCTTTGCCCAAATTCATCGTAGATTTGACTGAGAACTTTACCAGGCATTACACATAGATAAGTGAGTATATCATCGTCTTCTACATTTCCTGGAAGACTACTTAATCCATTACAGATACTCATAAAATCAATTACGAATGGCTCATTTTCTGTTCCGGATTCAAAAAGGACCTTAAGGCGTTCTAAGTCCCATATTTCAATAGATGTAGGCTTATCTCTTATTTCTTCTAAGACAACTTTTTTTACCCTGTCGCTTAGTTTTCTTGTACTTAAAACTACAACCCTAAATTTTAAAACATTCGGTAAGTAGAGGCCCATAGAGTTTGCAATTACTCTGTCTGTCGATTCTTCGAGTGAATCTAAAAAATTCTCATCATCAATTTTTTCAATGAATCGAGAGACATTCTTACCTAATTTGATGAGATCTGCCTTGGTTATTGTAAGAACTTCTTCGGAGTCCTCATAATCCATTATTATTCCACTAAGAGTCTTTTCTAACGGATTCCAACTGTACCCATCGATTTTCATGTGTTTGCTTGAGTTTCGGTATGGTTGATACTCAATGTTATCCAAAATACCTGCTTCTGAGATTGATTCCGAAAGCAGCTCAAAAAATTTTACTTCTTCAAAACAGAGATCTTTCTCAGCGGATAGTTTTATGCCATTGATCAGTTCATTCTTAAACTGAAGTAGTTGATCCATCTATAATTAGCTCCCTTAGTGCTGTCGTTACTTCATAGGTTTCTAGTGCATTTCCATCTATTGTATAACTAACTTTTTGTATTTTTTCATGGGGCAAGTTTTCAGGAACAATACGAGGGAACTCGCTTGTTATTTCATAGATATTGAAACTAATGTCTGTGAATTTACGGTTCAGCTCATCATCTCTAGCCTTGCCATACTTTGTCACAATTTTTTGAAGGAAAGCTGTTTTTAAAAACTCATTATCTCCAATACTAGAAAGAAAATTATTAACTAAATCATCGAGAGATATTCCAAATTCGTCAATGCTTTCGTTTATTCTGAAAATGATTAAATAAAGCCCATCTGTAATTTTTTGAAGTTGCTCAAGGGCAGATATCTTTATATTATTATTATCTCCGATTATCTTTGTCTTAACTTCAAAAGCAGTATTGTCAAAGGTAAAATCCTGCTTTTTGTTCTCAGGCCCACTCCATGCCTTTAAAGCCTTCTCTGGACCGCATGAAGTTACAAAATACTCTAGAAAGATAAATAACTCCCCCCAGAATCCGATAAGTTCTCTAAAACCCAGCCCCGAGCGTGAAGGTTTTAGGAATTCACTCCAAGAGTAAATTCTGGAAATGACACTTCGAAACAAATTTAAACTACTATATCCAGAGGAGTAAGCAGCCACATCTTTTGCTATTGTTCGAAATTTATCAAACATTTCTGCCTCATTTAAAATGCAAATAAGGCGAGTTTTATTTCCAATGTGCTCTAAATGAATACTCAAACAATCAAGCCGGTTTAATACGTCAAAGTCGAAAAAACCCAATTCTTCAACATAGAAAAGAAAACTACCATCTGAGTTCACAGACACCCAGAATCGAGAGTCTTCAATATATAACCTTCTCGCGGATGATGGATAAGATCCTATAGATATATCTTCCCAAGGGTTGTCTTTGAAAAAGTCAGTATAATTACTCGTCATCGTCTTCTTCCATCTCTAAATCTAAACCCTGATTTAGCCTTTTCCATATCTGGTTAACGACGTAAGTAACTTTTGTTTCCCTCGAAATTCTGTCAATCTCCTGCTTCGACTTTCCTTTCAAATTTTCATGTAGAGGAAAAGATATTGAATAACTGATAGTAACGTCTTCATGTGGAACACCTAACACAAGGTCTTCACTTTTCTTTTTTGCATCTTTAGGTAAACTCCCAATAGCTAGGGTATAAATGATTAGACCTGGTTGGTCTCTTTCTGGGTGTGTTATGTAATAAAAGGGATTTGACTCTTTTGGAGCTTTGTCAGGTTCTATTAAAAAATATCTCTCGTCATCTTTATTCCCTATCTCTTGCTTTGCCCAGGAAATAGTGTTGCCACTGTTTGACTTTATAAGCTTTCTCTTGGAAGGTATGATTTCAGGAATCCTGCTATCCAAAGCAATCGGACCTGGTAATTCTGGGTCTCCTTCCTTGACAGGCATTTTCGACCACCAAGTCTGCTTTTCTTTATCTATATTTTTAATACATACAGTAAATTTTGGTAGGCCTGATTTTTCTAGTTTTGACAAATATTGTAATACTAAATCATCTGTAACTTCGCCATCAACAAAGCTTGTTCTTGTTATAAAGTCAGAAATAATTGAATGATCAACATTTCTGAATATCGTCGAGCCATCTTCTGTTTTTTTAGGAGTAATACCTTCTTGGAATAGCCGGTCAATCAGACACTTTGTAACCTCGAGGTTAGAGCGATTTTTTTCGTTTGAAACGTAAAACTCAAATTTCCTAAGCCTTCTTCCTGCTAAATCTAATGACCGAGTATGGCTATGAGCTGCATTCATTTTTTGTTTAGCAGTTATCAGCAGCGAGCCGGGGTGCTCTCGCACCTTCAGGCCAAACTCTCCAGGTGTTTTTTTCTGTTCGGCCATCCTTTCCAATTCTAGGTATAGTTCATCGATAGCATTGGAAATAAACTTATACCACTCGAAAGATTCTTCAGTAATGAATAATTTACACAAGTCTTTGTATCCAGGACGATACCCAAACCAACGACACATTTGCATTAATGTATCGTAGGTTTTCGAGTTTCTTGTAAAGTAAGAAACCGTTAATCCTTCTAATGTTAAGCCTCGTGATAATTTGTGACCGCCAATAACTATTGCTGACAATCCATTCGCCCTATAAGCAGAATAATCTAGCTTTTCTTTGGATTTACCATGTACAGCAAAAACTTTCGTTTTCCCTATTGCTCTCTTTAGAAAAGGGTAAATGACTTCGAAAGATTCTTTCACGCTAAAGTGGCTATCAAAGCTTTGTTTTATGTCAGAGATAAACGTACTTTTACTAATCGCGATATTGGCTGGATACCCTAACGCATAATCCGCTGCGTTTTTTATCTGCTCCATATATTCATCAACTACCTCAGCTATTTTTTCCTGCAAAACAGTAAGGTGTGTCATATTGATTAGCATGGTGCAGTGAGCTTTGGGAGTTCCCCTACAGGCTCTTATTGCTGCAGTTAGTAGAAAGCACCTTATTGCATCTTGGAGGGATTCAGGTAATGGGCCAACCGGAGTGTCTTTATTACTTTTACTTGGTAAAAGCACCTCATTATCATCGACGATTTCAACAGGATCTTCTATAGAGTCATTATTAGATTGAAAGAAGTGCTTCTGTCCCAAATAGCTATCAGGGATTGGTATTCGAATCATGAAATCTTCAGGGAAAAGATCATCACCGATATCTACATGTTCTTCTTCTGGATCGATAAAAATGTTTGCAAACGGAGTTGCTGTATATCCGATATATGTTGACCGATTAAATAATGATAACAGCTTTCTTATATTATTATTTATTGCTGTAATATCACCTTTTTCATGCTTTGTATTAATTGATGCATAATCCGCCTCATCATCAATAAGTAGCATTTGGGTATCTAATTTTTTGCCCACTTTCACATCAAGGCTATGCTTTTCCTCAATCCATTCGCATAAATTGTTCAATACCGAAGCCCATTTTTTGATAACAAAAATGATAGGGCCTCCAACCGTGGAGAAATGTATACCAAAACTGTTAGCGACGGATTTCTTAAAATCGCCATCGGTTGTAGTTAAGAACGAGGCTCTTAAATTGTTATCTCTATACTTACCAACACCAATTGGTTGGCAGTCCTGAAATCTTTTCTTTGATTCCGCACCTATAACACCTTCATCTAATCGCTCTTGAGTTTGAGTACGCAACTCATTCAGGTGACCACCCAAAACAATAATTACTTTATAGCCAGCATCGATAGCTTTATTAATTAAGCCAAGATAATTTTGTGTTTTACCGGATTGAACATTACCCATGACGAGACCTCTACGTTTCCAGTGTCCCTCAATACTAGGGTCTCCGGAGCAATCTAATATCTCGTCGATTGTTGTTTCTGTTTCTTTAATTACGCTTAATGCGCGCCCTTGATCTATTAAAAATTCTCTGTAGGCTTTCCAATAACTCCACTCTATCTCGCCTCTTTTGTGATCTAACCATCTTTCAACATTTGGATTAGATAGTATGATCGGATGTTCATCTATCTCGACATTGATACTAGTTTCAATTTTAAATTTAACGGCTTTCCAATCTTCTTCATTGAAAATTTTGTATTGGGGAAGCATTATTCGAAATTGATTAATAGTAGAGTTTATAAATTCTTCATCTACTTTTTGCCCTGTTGTCTTGGCTTCATTAAATATACGAAGTAGAGTATTGGTACAGTCATCAATTGCTACTTTTTCCATAATTTTTTAAACCCTTCTAACAGATCCGTATAGTTAATTTCAGTCTGATTTATTTGATTTGGTTCAGAAGACATTTTTTCATAAATATGATGAATCGGTATTTCTTCGGAAAGTTTGCTTAAATAGTCGAGAAGAAGTGAAGCTTGCCCTTTATTTAATTGTGATAAAAGTTGTGTGAGAAGATTGTTGTCTTTAGATATTTCGTAACTTATGCTTTTATCTCTTTCATTTTCGTTAACTTTCCAAAATGAATTTGCCTCTTCTAAACGTCCTCTGTAACGATAAGCTTTTTGAGATCTCTTTATTGGCTCTCTTATTAGTTGTTTTAGTTTGGCTTTTACTTTGTGAGGAATTTCGAGAGAAGATTTCTTTACGTCCGTTGACCATTCAGAATCTAAGCTAGTAGGAACATTGACTTCGACCCTTGCTAGTTTTCCCAATTGGGAAAGTCTTGTTAATCCAAACCAGCCGCCAGAAATAATTAGTCGATTGGCTCTGTAAACGTATAAGCCTTGAGCAGCGGTTATTTGGTCTGCACCGCCGAGATTTTCCATATCAGAATCAGTTAATTTAGATTCGTGCGGTAAGATATGTACTTTTAACTCAATGCTTCCTCCTTTCTTTACTCTAAATTTTTGAGATGGCCCTTCTTGATAGCCATTACGATTTCTTAAAAAAGGATCAAAATAATTAAGCTTCTGATAGTTAAAGTAGAAATTTTTCGCATTTTTGCCCTCCATAAACTTGTGGAAGTGCAATCGAACATAGTTTTTCAAACTAGCTAGGTCTTGACCTAAAAGTGTTTGAAGCTCTGATATTGGATAGTCACTGTATTTGCTAATGCTCTCCCAAATAACAGCGGTGCCATGTTTATCAATTTTTATGTTGAACTTGTCACATAAATCTATGGTTTCGAAATCAGAGTGCTTAATTAAAGTCCATGCGTTATTTGACTCAACTAATCCTAAGTCCCATGTCGCACTTTGAATTCTAGAATCCTGACTTTTACTAACAACAGTAAGCTTCCTTGCTTGAGAAAAACTAGCCATCTTCATGCCTGAGCCGAATCTGCCAAGGTCAAACTCACTCCTTGTATCAGATGGATCTTTACAGCCAATTCTCATTGAATCGATGAGAGTTTCAGGGGACATACCATACCCATCATCCAGAATGAACATTATCGGCTGCTCGTCAATAATATTCATTTCTATGTATATATTGTTGGATTCAGCTGTAATAGAATTATCTAGAATGTCGCTTATTGCTGAGTTTAGATTGTAGCCAATTCTGGATAAGGTCTTAATATGAGATTTTGGGTTTGGCGATAAATCTATATGTTCAGGCACTAGTGACGTCCTTCCAAGAAATTCCCCAGTAATTTATCACTTTGTGTAACGCTAGGTTTTCTTTAACATCTAAGCCGTCTGCAGCGGCCGTCTCAATTGCTAATTTTAAAGCTAAAAGTTTATCATCTAAGGTTCTAATTTTATCGCAGTAGTCCTCAAGCTGTAAGTCATCTTCAAAGAATTGGTCTACCCATGAGGTTATGGCATGTTCATTTAGGTTTGGGAAATTACTTAGAGCTAACTCAGTAAATTTACTTTCTTCTTGTTCAGAAAACACCCCGTCATTGCAGGAAACGAAGAGGACAAGATCGAGCAAAGGCTTTTCAAATTCCATTTTCAACACATGTTAAATCTTATACTTTAGTAACATACCTCTTAAGAAGTTTGATCTCAAGATTCACGGGTTATCAAAAGTAACACCCTATCATCTGTACAAACAATGGCTATTAGGGAGGTGTTAGAGCAGTTTTTTTGAAGACAGAATATCAATTACCTTTTCAGCAATTTGTTTAGCTAAAAATGGCGGGACAGCGTTCCCTACTTGCTGATATTGCCAGCCTTGAGGGCCTTCAAAATAATAGTCGTCAGGAAATGTTTGAATCCTAGCAGCTTCTCTAACTGTCATTGATCTGTTTTGTAATGGGTCAAAGTGAATTTGGGCATGGCCATCTTTTCTTAGATGACTTGTAATTGTTAAAGGAATCATATCTGCACCGATAGCTCTAAAGCGATCTGCTTGATGGCCGCTCTCCCAGTTTTTATGTTCCGGTGACAGAGCCGGGGGGTAGTCTTTGCTTTTTGGAAATGGGCTGGGCTTACCAGCATGAGTTCTAGTCCAAAGCGCGGAAAACATGTAACGCAGTAGGTCTTCCTTCATATGTCCTCGCGTCATATGATTGGTAACCCCACCAATGTCCCTTATCAACCAATCATGAAGCTTTGGAGATTTATTTTTAAGCGGTTCTGTAGAGCCTGTTTGCGATTTTAAAAAGAATTGATTGCCAGCCGGATATTCATTCCCCCCTAATTGTTTAAGTTCATTGAGTTGTGAAATGATTTTCTGGTAAGCAGACTGAACTTCATTTTTTCGTTTGACTAAAATATCCAATAAGTCTTTTTTAGATAGAGATGGTTTGCTAGCTTGCACTGAGCGGGCGAATCTCTCCGCGACTTTTTGAATTTCTTTTTCGTCGCTCAAAATAGTTCTTAATTTCTCGATATTGTTGTACCAGATGGACTGCCAGTTATCTTCTGTATCAGTTATTCCTGACCTTTTACTAAGCATACTTCTTAATTTTGGCAGGTCAGAAATTAACTGTCCTGCTGACGGCGTTTTATATTTTTTGGGTAATATTGCTTCCACTTGGCCAAAATCCGCCCTGACTCCAAGTAATATCACACGTTTCCGAGCTTGAGGGATGCCAAACTGGCTGGCATTGATAACATAATCTTTATCTGCCTTATATTTAGGCTCATTGAGAGAATTTTGAACTGGCTCAGGGGGAGTTACTAGAGAATATATATGATATTTAGCAACCCCATCTGTATTTTTCCGTTTAATTTCTTCCTTTATTTTATTGAATATTAGTTCGCCAGTGGCAAGCTTGGCTGACAAGATACCCTCTACATTCTCCATAACGAAAATATCCGGTTCAGCAGTATCTATTACTTTAAGATATTCTTGATACAGAAAAAAACGTTCATCATTTTCTGGTTTATAGTTTTTCTCAGCACGGATTCGGTTTCGCCCATTAACAGAATATGCTTGGCAAGGTGGTCCACCAATCAACACGATGGGATTCCCATTTCTCCTTGCTTCTTTTCTTACTTCTGTAATTCTTTTATAGATTCGCTCTTCTTGCTCGGTAGGCAGCAAGTCTTCAGATGTTGGAATTTCACCAGCTTTAATTTTTGCCCACTCCTTATTATTACCTAAAGCGTGTGGACTACCTAAAGTTTCATGTTGGGCTTCCTGCCACTTTGCCGAAATACCATTAGCTGAAATCATGTTTTTGAAACGTAATTTCTTTTGTGTCTCGTTAATGCTCTGGATATAAGGAATGTAATATTGTTGCTTCTCTTCGTCCGTTAATTTCCGGTACAAAGAGCGTAGAGTGAGTGTTTTGTGTGCATGTGCTTCAAATTCAACTGACACTTTTATTTTAAATGGTGAATTGTCGCATGACGAGAAACCTTCGCCTAGTCCGCCAGGGCCTGCAAATACATCGATAACACTCACTTCATTGTACTTTTTTGGCATTTAGTCTATCCCTAAAATTAAGGCGTAGATATTACCAGGAAATGTTAGAAAATCCAGGTCCAGCTTTAGGGTAGGTTTGCAGTGATCAAGTAACTTTGAAATTTTGGCTATCGGGGAAGTGATAGTGTGCAGTCCTAGCAAACTATCTTGTAAGTGAGGAGGGCAGTTAAGAGCAAATGCATAAGTCGCCTTCAATGCTGATGAGTATTCAGCACTAGCCTGTAACTTGAATAAGACGTACTTCCATGAGAATTCTATAATAAGACTGTCAGTGGCGCCTTCAACGGAGAGTAAATGGATTTTTACATCGCGAGGCCAAGTTTCTATATATGACCAGCCTGTGAACAGTGCAAAGCTGCCTTATGGTAACTTGGTTGCATAAGGTAGCTCTTGGAAAGCGGTCGCCATTCTGGGATAGGGTTTGAGGGAACCAATATGTCGACACATGGCCAAACAATCATACGCATCCAAAGCAAGACCGTGTATCCGAACCTTGCTGGCACTGATATGCTTTACAGCCCCGTTAATTCCATCCATTAGTACCTCTCCAACAGCGTAATAAACACTACTGTAAGGAGTTTAAACTCAAGAAAGCCGGACTGAAGAGAAGCATAACTACACTTTCTTTTTTGCTCAGAAGAAACTAGATATTTTTAAGGTTTTTTTCATCTTAATTCTGGCAAAAAATTTTGAAAACGTCTTGCCTTAGAAGGTATATGACTTTTGCCTTCTCGCTTCGTCGCCTTGACAGGCTTGAATGTGATTAAAAATAACGTGTCATTTTTTCGTCTGAAGATAATAGTGCCCTTAGCAGTGCGTTAAATGTTTATGCAAATTTGTCCCTTAAGTAAAGGTGGATGGAGGCGCTTTGTTAGAATTTAACGGGCTGTTCAATTCAAGGCGGTAGACCAACTTTTGCACGAACCATAGCTTCCAGGTCGAAGAGCGACGCATCAAGCATACATGGATATGTTTTAGCTTTTGAGCATAACAAAGCTAACTGTTCTTCTATTGTCTCGTAGTCTCTCTTTATATCAAGATTAATGCCAAATGGAGCTTGTGTGATAATGTTTTGTACGCGAGAATCAAGAGGTATGGTCCAAACTGAGTAACCTCGATATTGCCAAAAATTCCTACTTTGCTTCGGGCCAATCCCACGTATATCAGTTAGTAATTTTGCTGCAGAACGTTCGATTTTCAATCGCTCCTCTCTCTGATCAACGTCTACTGATAAAATTTTACGTTGGTACAACTTAATCTTATGCCAGTTTGTCTCGTCAGAAAGCCATTCAAAAGCTTCGAGTAAAAATTGTACTTTTTTGCGATTATCAGTGAAGCCCTGAACGTACTTCGCAATATTAGTTTCGTTTGAACAAACCTCGCTCCACTTAAGATATGGTGAGCCTAAAGCAATTTTAGTTCTATTATTACCGCCAGTTGACCTTTGCCGAGTCGATAAAATTGAGACCATTAATCCTTGCCAAGCCCCATCAATATTTTTTCTTCTCTTTCTTCCCACAATATTTCTCAAATATCGGGTCTTGAAGAAAGAGTTATCTGGCAAAGCATGCCCCATCTTTTGTAGTTCTTTAACAACTCTTACAGAATCTTTCATTTTATAAATTGCACCCTGATCAAAAGTCGTACACAAACATTTTCTCACTTCGGAACAAACACATCTTTCACATATTAATGTACGGATAAAACTTTAATTTGTATGAGTCCTTCAGACGACGGGACTAAAGCCAAGCTCACCGTTAATTTGAAAAGTTCATCAAGCAAACTGTTGCCAGCATAGACTTTGAGTACAGACTAAAAAGCAGATCGATGGATGAAGCTTTCTGAGTCAAAAATACATCTTAACAAGCAGGAAAACTACTCCAAATAAGTTATTCGGAAACATCCCGCGAACGGTTAAGGGGGCGATATATGTTCAATTTGAACATATAAATTGGACAACTTTTTGTGACCTGACCGTGACTACCGGGGTTAATTGTTGTAACTTTATCTTAAGCTGGATATGAATTAAGTTATTGATTATCTAAGTAAAGTATGTTTTCGTCGGTTATCCCCGAACTATGCCGCTTGGCGTTAATGCCCTCCGGAGTCAAAGGTCATAGGTTCGGTGTAAAAGTCCCTTTATTATCTAGTTAACTGAGAACCCTTTCTTTTTGCATTCATAACGTTGTTTTTTAAGGTTTCGAAGTTGGTTTTTTAGTTGCTCGCCTTCTCTCGTACTGTAACCAGCGCGCATTTTTGAGTTAATGTTGTCGATACGTTGCTCTATGCCTGCGCATCGATATTTAGAAGGGTTAAAGTCAGAGTCAGCAAACGAATATGTAGCTGTTAGTAGTAATGGAAGTAAAGTATACCCCTTTTTCATTATCATCCTTGAAAGCTATATGGGGTGCAATTTTATTGAGCTACTGCGCTATCGTAGCTACGTTTATATCGATATCCTATTGCTTGATATTTTCAGATTGGAGAATAGTTGTCAGGGTTTTTATCTTATAACTATGTATCGAAATTCAAACCTATTCTGCTAACTAAAACTTTGTTTCTTAAATGATGTTGTAGTCTGATTACACGTCTAGGTATATGACGGTGTTGAAGGACTAGCATGGTGAACAGGTATGGAATTGGCGCAAAGTTTTTTATAGTCGCTAGTGTGATAGTTGTTAATAGTATGGGAGTTTTATACTTCGCGCGTGATAGTGTTAATCTATCCCAATTCCTTCATTTCGCTTTCGAGCTTATAGAAATTAAACTTCAGGGAAGAAGTAATCAAGAAAGCTCTGCATTTAAAACTTTACGTTCAAAATCAGAAATTTCTATTGGTCAAAATAGTTTAGAGCCTGAGGCAAGTTCTGAAGTCAGATATACACAAAGTACTTCTCGAATAGGTGAGCATGCAGCTCCACACACTCATAAATGTTTAGACAAGATAAAACCACCCGAGAGAAAGATCATTTATACATGGACAGATGGGAAAGGCGTTAAGCATATAAGTGACTCTCCTAGGAAGCTGAACAGTAATACTTCAGTACAAGTAGCCAAAATAATTAACCCAGAGGCTATTTCGCTTAACTTTCTCTCGCACAATTTACCGTTTGACGTTCAGCGCGCGGTACGTGGAAGAGTACAAGAAGCATTAGATGCTTTTGCGCCAGTTACACCTACAGAATCAATGGTTCCTGTTGTAGCTAACATAAGGAGTTTCAGTGATAAAGGTGAGTATGAAAAATACAGTAAGCGTTTTAATCTTTCTAAATCCACAAGCACAGGCTTTTACTCTTCGGGCAGAAATGAATCTGCCATTTTAATTCGGGACAATAAGGAAACACTCCGAGCTATAACGCATGAGGTAATGCATACCATTAATCGATACTGGTATGGCCAAGTGACGAAATGGTTGAATGAAGGAATGGCGGAATATTCAGAAACCCCGGGAAGTTTGACTAACAGCGCATGGGTTAATCATTTCAAAAGTAATCAGCCGCTAGCATTGACGACACTCTTTGAAGGGACGGAGAGCAGTTGGCGCAAAGATCCGCATCAATTCTATGCTTCTAGTTGGGCTTTCGTTGCTTTTCTAATGAGCGACAACCAAGATTTTATGAGCCGACTTTTGCTGTTAGAAAGCGAAAATGGCTGTGAAGAGATTTCCATGAGCGATATTCAGCGATTATACGGTAGAAATATCGGAGCGCTGAACGGTGATTTTCGACGCTGGTTTAGAATTAAGTTTCAATAAACTATCTTCCAATGTTATTTCCAATCCTCCAACTGCTGCAACGCTTTAATACGGTCACGTTGCAGAGCGAGCGCTTCAAACACGTCATCAAAGTTTGCGTTATTTGGCTTAAGGTTAGGCAGGGCCAAGTTTGCTTGACTGAAAAACTCAGTTTTATTGTTTTGCCAGCCTTGTTTCCACCAAGAAACGATTAGTTCACGAGAACTAGAAAGCTTCAAACCTGTGGGTAATTTATCGGATTTGCTAGCATTTATACTCGATTTGGTAGGAAGTAAATTCCAAAGGTCGTTATTGGGCCATCTCGCAAAAGGAAATGCATGATCGATAGCGTAGCCAGAAAGTTTTAGCCGCTTTCCAGACCAGCAGCATGCAACGCCTTCATTAGTAAGTAACTCATTAACCCGTTTTCGAATTTTAGAAGTAGAGCGTTCTGGGTCTTCCCACCGAAGGGCATTAAGATAATCGACTTCAGTAAACGGCCTTTGTTTGTTTAAACCATAACCTGCCATTAAAGATGACCACTCGTTAATCAATGTCGGCTCTATCCACACGCTAAACTGAGTTAACGAATCCCAAATATGCACGGGCACATAGAACTTTCCTAACGAAGACAAAAACTCGAAGTCTAGTAACAAATCGTTTTTAGGTTTTCGAGTTTGATTAAGCTCTACATGAAAAACACCTATATCAGTGCCAGGCAACGTGGTGTGCTTAGCGGGCATATTTTTTACAGTAGAAGCGATGTCTTTTAGAGTTCGGTAAATCGCTTGCACCGTTGCACTATCTGAATAGTGCGCGCCAATATAAAAATCATTACTAGAAAAGGCTGTAATTTGCTGCCAACCGTCAGTTTTAATAAACCCCAACCCTCTACTAGAGTTGCTGTTTTGTTGCATTTCGAACTTATCTATTAGCGGTTTATAAAGCTTCAACCAATAAAGGGCTACTAATCCAACAGGCAGAATTACGTGTTCGTGAGTTTGCTCTATAACCGCGCCCGGATGACCTTCGGCTATTCTGAGTAGTGTCCGTAAAAGTGCAACCTTGTATGTTGAGGATTTACTGTCGTTTATTACGATGTTTCTAATTAAAGGAAATGCGCCTGTACCGTTATCGGGAAGTGTAAGCAAAACCGTTTGCCATTGAACGTCAGCGCGGCCTAGCTCATCGTTTGACTTTTCAGGAGTAAGCAGTCGATAGGAAAGCCCGAATTGACTTGCAAACTTAGCCAGTTCATCTGCTGAAACAGGGTACATAGTGCGTTCGTCAGCGCAACTGCCATGGCGTAAAGATATAACTAGTTTACCGCTGGGTTTCAGTAAAGAGGATAGCTTTCTAAAAGAGCGCTCTCGCTCCGACGGCGTGATATGCATCCAAACTGCACTTAGCAGGATCAGGTCAAACTTTGTTTGTAAGCGAAAAACTTCGGTCAGTTCAGGTAATGAATCGGATAGCCAGTGAATAGGGTTTGCAACAGTATATTCTTGTGCAATTTCTCGAATACCTACAGCTGGTTCCACAGCAACTACACTAAGGCCTTTCGCAGCTAGATAGCGAGCATCCCGACCGGAGCCTGCACCCACATCAAGTACCATTCCTTCTTTAGGTATAGCCTTTAGCCAGTCTTTGTGAACAGTCTCAAAAGGAACACTGTCGTATTGTTTCACTAATGCTGATGCATTGACCGAGTAGTACGTTATATTAGTCGTCAAACCTTTAACTTATTCGCAAGTCCATTAAGAACCTCTACTTCTAATTTATTTGTATAGCAAACACAAGCTAACCTTTTCAGCTCAAGTGTATTGGAAAGACGACCTTTACCATTTTGTAAAATCTCTTTTTAGAAACTTAAATAGCAATAATTATCATTTAAATTAGCTTTAATTTATCTTATACTCCCCCGCCGTAAAGTTCTTAAC
>VAOV01011126.1_pt1 | contig 15174 bp, 18 predicted proteins | sample 3393941 | NCBI WGS metagenome assembly VAOV01 (sample SAMN08290427, study PRJNA428436) | hydrothermal vent metagenome | isolation source: Deep-sea hydrothermal vent chimney | place: Indian Ocean: Southwest Indian Ridge | depth 2398 m m
GCTATGAGCGCTCCCAAACGAGTGTTGTCAGCGGTATTCGCCGATATATCTCCTGCAGCTTATGAAGGCACCCACGACCGCATTATGGAAGCACTTTGTGCGCTTGATCTTTCACAGGTTAAAAGCCGTGGTAACGCAGACAAGCAACTGGCCGATGCCATTGCTGAGAAAGGCGTGCGTCAGTTTCTGCTGAAGAACCTGAAACGTACCGACGACGGTTATCAGTGGCGCTTAAACCTAAACGCACTGAAAGAGTGCTACAGCGAAATATCCGGTGCGGTGAGTGAAAACACCTACGACGGGAAAGCGCTTTTTATTAAAGGCGGAAACTCGAATTATCTGACAGAGAAACACGAAGACGCCGTGAAAAAGCGTTTTTCCAACGCATCGGTTAAGGTTATTGATGACACAGGTCATTGGCTACATGCCGAAAAACCTCGTATATTTAACCGTTTGGTGCGCGACTTTCTAACCACCTAAGGTCGCTACTTTAACGACTTTATGCTATTCTACGGCGGCTCAAAACAAGTCCCGTATTAGCGACAAATGTCAGCAAGGAGTAGTTGTATGTTGGCTGAATATTATGAACAACTGGAAATTCTTGGCACCAATATAACGCTGGGAATTCTTTTCTTGCTGATTGGTCTGGCAATACGCGACGTTTTAAAACGCTCCTCAGTACCCAAGTTCGGCCAAATCATTGTTTGGCTGGTGTTATTCCTGGGTTGTTTTGGCTTCATTGCAAAAGGCATTATCCAAGTCATTTGGGAGTCGGGTATTTAAAAAATTATTTACGTCACTGAATGGTTGCGTTCTATTTAATTACGAAATAATCCATTCAGTATTGTTGATTCGTATAAACAGGTGAAAATAATTTATGGCAACGGTTGGAATTTTCTTTGGTAGCGACACAGGCAACACAGAAGCCGTCGCTCAGATGATTCAAAAAGAGCTTGGAAAAAAGCTGGTTGATGTAAAAGACATCGCTAAGTCCAGCAAAGAAGACATTGCCAGTTACGATTTACTGCTGTTCGGTATTCCTACGTGGTACTACGGCGAAGCTCAGTGCGACTGGGACGACTTTTTCCCAGAGCTGGAAGAAATCGACTTTACCGATAAATTAATCGGCATTTTTGGCTGTGGCGACCAAGAAGACTACGCAGAGTACTTCCTTGACGCTATGGGCATGGTGCGTGACATTGTTGAAGCGAAAGGCGGCATTATTATTGGTCACTGGCCAACCGAAGGCTACAACTTTGAAGACTCTAAAGGCTTAGTCGACGACGACCACTTTGTCGGTCTGGGTATTGACGAAGACCGTCAGCCTGAACTGACCAAAGAGCGCGTCAAAAAGTGGTGCGAACAAGTCTACGAAGAAATGTGCCTGGCAGAACTGGCAAATGACAGTTAATACAGGGTATGCTGTTTAGTAAGTTTGACTGAGATTAAGAATAATTTATGGCGAGTAACGACGAACAGTTAAAAAAAGCAGGCTTAAAAGTCACGTCTCCACGCATGAAAATTCTGGAGATTCTGAAAAAGCCAGAGAACCAGCACATTAGCGCTGAGGACGTGTACAAGATCCTGCTTGAGCAAAAAGACGAAATCGGCTTAGCCACGGTTTATCGTGTTCTGAACCAGTTTGACGATGCAGGCATTATTACTCGTCACCACTTTGAAGGTGGTCGCTCGGTATTCGAACTGAGCGCTAAAGAGCACCATGACCATTTAGTATGCCTGACCTGCGGTCACGTTTTTGAATTTGAAGACGATGTCATCGAAGATCGCCAGGAAAAAGTGGCAAAGGCGAATAAACTGACGTTGACCAACCACAGCTTGTATTTGTACGGTGAATGCCAGCGTGGCGAAAACTGTGAGTACAAACTGGCAATAGAGGCAGAATAGTATGGCATTGCGATGGCTCATTTATGGTGCCTACGGGTATTCAGGGAAGCTCATCGCACATCAAGCCAAACGCCGAGGTTACCACCCTATTCTCGCCGGTCGTAATGAAGCGTCACTGGAGCCAGTGGCGCGCCACCTCGAATTCGAATACCGCAGCTTTTCACTAGACAATATCGACACTCTTAAAAGCCAACTGAACGATGTCGATTTAGTTCTGAATTGCGCCGGGCCGTTTAGCAAAACAGCCGCCCCTCTTATTCAAGCCTGTATCGATACCAAAACACATTACCTGGATATCACCGGGGAAATTGATGTGTTCGAATACGCCCACTCCAAACATCAGGCAGCCAAAGACGCCGGTATTGTACTATGCCCTGGTGTTGGCTTTGACGTTATTCCAACCGACTGTGTGGCGGCGCGTTTAAACGCACAAATGCCCGAAGCAACGCGCTTAAAACTCGGCTTTGATTCAGGCTCACGCATGAGTCGCGGCACCGCTAAAACCAGTATTGAACGCTTAGGTCGTGGTGGCGCTGCACGTGTAAATGGACAAATTGTCGATGTACCGCACGCCTGGCATTCGCAATGGATAGACTTTGGTAATGGTAAAAAATGCGCCATGACCATTCCGTGGGGCGACGTTTCAACCGCTTATTACACTACCGACATTGCCAACATTGAGGTGTACATTCCGGCCAGCCCGCGTTTAGTCAAGAAAATGCGCCGCATGAACTGGTTCCGCTTTGTCTTTAACTGGAAGTGGGTGCAGCGCAAACTGAAGCAAAAGCTCGAGTCTCAGCCCGCCGGTCCGGAAGAAAAAGAACGAAAAGACAACCCAACCTATGTTTGGGGCGAAATTTCAGATGACCGCGGCAACAAGAAAGAGCTGCGCGTAAAAGTGAAAAACGGTTACTCGTTAACAGCCGAAGGTGCTGTTGAGTTAGCCGTACATACCTTAAGCCAGAAACACACAGGGGGCTTTTACACCCCCTCTCGTTTATACGGCGCTAAGCTACTGGACCAATTTACGATTCAGTAGCCTGTTGCTGCTCTATTTTCGCCCAGCTGTCTCGTAAGCCGACCGTTTGGTTGAAAATAAGACGCCCTTCTTTCTCGGCATCCGTATCTAAGCAGTAGTAACCCAAGCGTTCAAACTGGAAGTTTTCACCTAACTTCGCGTTCGCCAGGTTCGCTTCCACAAAGCCTTTCTTAATGACCAAAGACTCTGGGTTCAGCGTCGAGAATAAGTCTTCTTCGGCGGCCGGGTTTGGTACCTGGAATAAGCGATCGTACACACGGAACTCCGCGTCTTTCGCCGTTTCTGCCGACACCCAGTGAATGACACCTTTCACTTTACGACCGTCCGCCGGATCTTTCCCCAGAGTGTCCGCGTCATAGTGACAGTAAATAGTCGTGATGTTGCCTTCAGCGTCCTTCTCGACTCTGTCGGCTCGTATAACGTACGCATTTCTTAAGCGCACTTCTTTATCTAACACCAGGCGTTTAAACTTCTTGTTCGCTGACTCGCGGAAGTCTTCACGCTCTATCCACAGTTCGCGACTGAAGGTAACATCACGTTCGCCCATTTCCGGCTTATTCGGATGATTCGGCGCATTTAACGACTCGGTTTGGCCTTCCGGATAGTTTTCAATAACCACTTTAACCGGATCCATCACTGCCATTGCACGCGGCGCATTTTCGTTTAAGTCGTCACGGATACAGGCTTCGAGCATGCTCATTTCAACCTGGTTATCCATTTTCGTCACGCCAATACGACGGCAGAATTCACGAATAGACTCCGGTGTATAACCGCGGCGGCGCAAACCGGCAATACTGGCAACACGGGGGTCATCCCATCCGGTGACTTTGCCTTCTTCTACCAGCGTATTAATAATGCGCTTGCTCATCACCGTGTATTGCAGATTTAAGCGCGAAAACTCAATTTGCTGCGGGTGGCAGTCAATGCTGATGTTGTCCAGCACCCAGTCGTACAAGCGGCGGTTGTCCTGGAACTCCAACGTACATAAAGAGTGCGTAATACCTTCCAACGCATCAGAAATGCAGTGGGTAAAGTCATACATTGGGTAAACACACCACTTGTCTCCCGTTTGGTGATGATGCGCAAAACGCACACGGTAAATAACCGGGTCACGCATACACATAAACGGCGAGCTCATATCGATTTTGGCACGCAACGCTGCTTTGCCTTCTTCGTACTTACCGGCTGTCATGTCAGCAAAGTGCTTCAGGTTCTCTTCAACCGAGGTGTCACGATAAGGACTGTTTTTACCCGGCTCTTTTAAAGTGCCGCGCATTTCGCGCATTTCTTCCTGCGACGAAAAGTCGACATAGGCCAAGCCTTTCTCGATAAGCTCTACCGCATAGGCGTGTAGCTGATCAAAGTAATTTGACGAATAACGCGGCTCGCCTTCCCATTGATACCCCAGCCACTCAACGTCCTGCTTAATCGAATTAACGTAGTCGACCTTCTCTTTCAAAGGGTTGGTGTCGTCAAAACGTAAGTTACAGGTACCTTTGTAGTCTTCCGCAATACCAAAGTTCAGAACTATCGACTTGGCATGACCAATATGCAGAAAGCCATTCGGCTCCGGCGGAAAACGGGTATGCACCGTAGAGTGTTTACCACTGGCCAAATCTTTATCGATGATTTGGCGAATAAAGTTACTGGGACGAGAATCGGTATCAGCCATTAAGTTTTTGTCTCCGCTACAGAATGAACACGGGAAATTAGAAAGGCGCTATGATCGCAGGTTATCGCCGCCCTGACAAGGCAGACGCACATTAAAAAACTGATAAAAGCGGCGCAGCTGCTGTTGTGCAACCGACGCTTCAACGCGGCTGAAACGCACTTTTTGGCCTGGCTGTAATTGCGCCAACTTGCCCAGGTCGACCGGGTTAATAACCCCCAGTTTCGGGTATCCGCCCAGCGTTTGCCGGTCGTGCATCATAATAATAGGCTGTCCATCTGAAGGCACCTGAACCGAACCAATGTTAATCCCCTCGGAAACCAGGCCCTGTTTCGGCGTTTCCAGCGCTTTGCCGGCTAGACGAATACCCATGCGGTTGCTGTCTTTACTGACCTCGAAGTCTTCATAACAAAAAGCTTCACGAGCGGACATTGGAAAGTCGTCATACTGATACCCAGGAATAAGCCCCAGTACCGGAGTCTTCGTGTAGTCGCTGCGATACGCCCAACTCACGCGCCTGGACGGTTGCGGTGTGTCACAGTGAAAATGCAGAGTATCACCGCTTTGCAACGGAGAGCCGTCACCCGACAAGCCACCGACACTATCGCGTTCAACCGTGGCGCAACTGTGCCATTTTGGCTCTACCTGAAAACCACCCTGCACCGCCAAATATAAGCGTAAGCCTGCTCTGGCATAGCCAATTTTCAAGCGTTGCCCGGCTTTCACTTCAAAGTTTTGCCACAAAGTTAACGGCTCATCGTCCAGATGCGCCTCAGCGTCAGCACCAGTCAGTGCAAAACAGCCATCTTGCTGAAACTCAACTTCCAAACCGCCCAGAGTAATTTCGAGCTGGGCTGCGTTAAAGTTGTTGCCAAGCAACCGGTTTGCCCATAAAAATGCGTGTTCGTCCACCGGACCGCCGCGAGTTAAACCTTTGGACAAATAACCGAAACGGCCAAAATCCTGAACCGTCGTTCTCATGCCTGCATCAAGAATTTTTATCATGACAACGACTCCAGCGAGCCACCGGCTTGCTCAAATTCGTCTTTCGACACCGCTTTAAACTGCACTCGATCGCCTACTTTCATTGGGCTAATGTTATCGGCCTTAGGGTCATATAAGGTTTCTGCCGTGCGGCCAATAATGTTCCAGCCCCCTGGCGAGGCCGACGGATACACCGCCGTTTGTGCCTCTGCTATGGCCACACTGCCCGCTGGTATTTTAGTTCTTGGGTTATCTAAACGCGGCAAGCGCAGCTTCTCGGGCAACTCACCTAAATATGCGAACCCCGGCGCAAAGCCCATAGCGTACACTCGATACTCTTGCTCGGTGTGCATTCTAATAATGTCATCAATCGACAAGGAGGTTTGCTCTGCGGCACGCTCTAAATCAGGCCCGACGCTGGGGTCGTAATAAACGGCAATGGTATGCAGTGTACTCTCTGCAGAGACGCTGTGTGCAAACCCATTTTGCGCTAGCTCATCAATAAGCTTCCGCACCTGTTCACGCAGCTCGTCTTCAGAAAGTGACAGTACGTTGTAGTAAATCATTAGTGAGTTGTAGGAAGGAACCAGATCGTAAAGCTTGTCACCTAATGATTCGCCCACACGAGTTGTTAACGCCATGACCCTGTCGTTAACTGTTGGATCAATACCTTCGCCCAGATACACCAAAATGGCGTCAGCGCCGGCGGTGACTATTTTAGGAAAAGCACTCTCTGCGTTACTCATCACTTCCTTTTACTATCTCTCTCAACTGCTTCACGGTGTCAATGGCTCTTGGGTTGTCGCCATGCACACATAACGAATCAATTTGAATACTCAGTGACGTGCCGTTAACACTGGTAATGGGCTTACCTTCAGTAAACGCTTGTGCCTGCTCCAGCATCGCGTCTTTGTCGCTGTGTACGGCATCGTCGTGCTTGCGCGAGCGAAGCTTACCGTTGTCGTCATAGGCGCGGTCAGCAAAGCCCTCAAACCACAAAGTCACACCAAATTGTGCGGCACGCTCTTTCCAGGCATGGTTCTCCGGCGTTGCCATGATCATCAGCGGCAGCTCGCCGCTACCCTGCAGTGCAGCAATAGCCTGGCAAACCGCATCGAACAACGGCCCGTCATTCAGCATGTCATTATACAGCGCACCGTGTGGCTTTACGTATTCCACTTTAGCGTGCTCACCGGCACAAATGCCCTGCAAAGCGCCCACCTGATACTGCACCATTGCTGTGACTTCTTCCGGCTTACAGACCATGTGCCGACGTCCAAAACCGACCAAATCGGGATACGCAGGGTGCGCACCAATAGTAACCCCATATTCTTTCGCCAGACGTACGGTATCCATCATGGTGAGCGGGTCAGACGCATGAAAACCACAAGCAATATTCGCACAGTCTATATGCGGCATAATGAGCTCATCGGCGCCCATTTTCCAGGCACCGAAGCTTTCACCAATATCTGCGTTAAGAGTTACCTTCTTCATTTACGACTTTTTCTCTGACTCTGAGCTTCGTGCGTCAATGTCACCTAACAGGCGCGTCAAACTGACTGCAAACAAATACAAGCCAATACCTATAGCGCCCAGCTGAAGCGGCGGTAACGCCAGTACAAACAGCTGATGCTTCACATAAACAGCCACACCACCAATAATACCCATAGTCGTTATAGCACTGGCAATGAGCACCACCGGCGGTAACCACGACAGCAACCAACGAAACTTCAGCAACGCGCACACACCGCCGAGTACAACGCCCCAGGCAATTGGCATACCCAGCTGATACCAGCCCAGGTTGTAGTCCGCTATAACGCTAATCAGCTGCTCCTGAGTGGCTGAGTAGAAAAATAGCCCCACTGCACCGGCTAAAATGACAATCCGCTTTTTTAAATCCATGAATAATTCCCGATGTCCTAATTAGGCTCTTAAACGAAGAGGCTGATAATAAAAATAATAATAGCGATAATTGGCACCCACAAAATAGGCGACTGATACCACTTCAACGGCGCTGTTTGGCCTTTCGAGTCGAGCGAGCTCAGCGTTGGTTGGCGATAGAGCCAAATAATACCTACCAACATCAATGCCGCACCGGCCAAACGAACATTGGTATCGTTGTCACTTACCACACCCAAAACAGCCATTAACAGCCCGGCTATTAGTATTAAAAGAGCAAGTACTCTTTGCCACATACATCCCCCGCATTTTGTTCTTATAGTTGTTCTTGTTGTTAATCGCTTTATACTAATCGTTTTACTGTAATGACTCTATACTGTATCAGCTTCTGAGGCCATATGTTAAAACGAATTCTGCTACCAATTGCCGCCATTATTATTACTGTCGGCGTTATTCTCGGCAGCGCGGTTATTTATCAAAAAACGACCATGCAGCCCGACTTACCCACCGACGAAGACTGCAACATTCAGCAGATGGTGAATAATGGCGACGGTTCATTAGAAGCGCATACTTATTGGTGCGAGCGTGGTAGCGACAAGCAGTGGCAAGGACATGAAGTGTGGCTTTATGAGCCGCGTGTTGAAAAGTGGCAGCGTATACTAACAACCGAGCACGACGGCTGCATGAAATTAACGCTGAGCGAGCAGCAATTGGACATTAACCACGACGGTGATCGCGGTAATATGAACTTGGTGGAACCGGTATTTTTATATAACGACGCCAACGGAGTAAGTCAGTCACTGTCGGTGCAAGTATCTACCGCTGGCGACGCCGTTTGTTCTGACAAATAAAAGCTAAGCCAGCTTTAACACCCACTTAAGCGGCAGGCGTTTCATTAGGAACGCCATTAACGCCCAGGGCCAGTAAGGAACATAGGCTTTTACTGGCTCTTTGTTAATGGCCTTTGCCAGCAATCGGCAACCTGTCTCGGTATCCACCATAAAAGGCGTATTTTTCACTTTTTCATTAATTTCAGAGCGAATGTAACCCGGATAAATGGTCGACACTTTAATTGGGCTGTTGCTGCCGTAGGTTTTCATTAAGTCCGCACGAATACCCTCGGTTAACGACGCCAAACCAGCCTTGGTTGCCGCATACACCGTCATGGCCCGTGGCATCCCACGGAAAGCACTCATGGACGAAATGGTCACTAAATGCCCGCCTTTTTGCTCGCGCAGAATCTCCATAGCCGCTTCACATTGCGCCAACGCCGCTACAAAGTTGGTTTCTGCCGTGGCTTTGTTAGCCTCAAAGTAACCCGTACCTAACGCCGCGCCTTTGCCCATACCCGCATTAATAATAAAGCGGTCAATGTGCCCCTGCTCTTGTTTAAATTCCTGAAACACACGGAATACGTCTTCGTGAGCATTTACGTCCAGCGTTTTAATGCTAACGGTAATGCCAGAATGCTTGTCTTCCAGCTCGGTTTTTAGCGCTTCTAAACGATCTAAACGGCGGGCGCACAGACATAAGTTTTTGCCTTCTGCAGCAAATTCGCGCGCCATGCCCTGCCCTAAGCCAGAGCTGGCACCGGTAATTAAAATGGTTTTCCGTTCTTGCGGCATTGTTGAGCTCTCTTTTTATTATAATTCGTTAAGCTTTAGCGATACGACGGCGGCAACGCCACAGCAAATAGTTCACCAGAAACCAGAAGTTCTTAAAGGCTTTATTATTGGTTTGCTTATGGTGATACCGATAGTAAATTTGTTGCGCAATAACCGCCAAACGAAACAAGCCAAATACTTCGTAAAAGGCAAAATCTTCAACCTTAGTGCCGGTGCGCTCGCAGTAGTAATCAATAATTTCCTTACGGGTTAGCATGCCCGGATAATCACTCGGTTGGCGTTTGGTTGCGCGCGCCACTTTATCATCGCCTGCTTCTATCCAGTACGCCAGTGAATTACCTAAGTCCATTAGCGGGTTGCCTAAGGTTGCCAGCTCCCAGTCCAGAATACCGATAATATCGGTTGGATCTTCCGGGTTCAGAATCAGGTTATCTAACCGAAAGTCGTTGTGTACCAGGCATATTCTTTCGTCCTGCGGCTGGTTTTCTTTAAGCCAGCTCATAACCGACTTAGCACCAAACACATTCCAGGTTTTCGCCTTGTCATAACGACTGCACCAGCCGTTAACCTGACGCTCGGTATAACCCTTACCTTTGGCTATTTTACGCAACCTTGTGCTGTCTAAGTCGACATTATGCAATTCAATAAGCTTGTCGAGTGCGTTCGTACAAAGCTGACGTGCCTGCCCGGCGCTTAGGTCCAGACCTTTAGGGAAACGGCGACGCGGAATAATGCCGGTAACGTGCTCCATAACGTAAAACTCAGCGCCAATAACCGACTCGTCCTTACAGTGCGCCAGCATACGAGGCACATGAGGAAACGCCGGACGTAAACGCTTTTGTAAGCGGTATTCACGCCCCATGTCGTGGGCTGACTTAGCTTTTGTGCCCTCCGGTGGGCGCCGCAACACTAACGCTAAACCGTCATAGTCTAAGCGGTACGTCCAGTTCGACACACCGCCGGTGTACTGCGTAATTCTGAGCTCACCTCGGTTGTCCGGTAGCTCACTTCCTATGTTCTCAGCCAGCCAGTTGTCCAGTGCTTCAACCGGCAACGCTTCCTCTTCGCGAACCTCGCTCGCTTGATCCGTTATTGTTGACGCGTCAGTCATTAATACGCCCTTTCCACTGTTTTTCTCTTTGTTTCAATTCTGTTTTTGCAATGGTCGCACGGTGAACCGCATCGGGTCCATCGGCAATACGTAATGAACGGGCCAAAGTCAGTAACCCCGGTAATGGTGTGTCGTGACACATAGAAGCGCCACCAAACAGCTGCATGGTTTCATCCACCACTTTTTGCAGCACATTCGGTGCTACCAGCTTAATAGCGGATATTTCTTTAATGGCCTTCATGGCACCAACGTTGTCAATTTGCCAGGCCGCATGCAGGGTCAGTAAACGCGCTTGATCAATCGCAACACGCAAGTCTGCCAGACGCTCGCTGTTGCCGCCCAGCTTCAATAACGGTTCGCCAAAGGCAATGCGCGACGTACCGCGCTCAATGAACAGCTCCAGCGCCCGTTCTGCCGCACCAATAGCGCGCATACAGTGATGAATACGCCCCGGGCCTAAACGCCCCTGCGCAATTTTAAAACCGGCACCGGGGCCGACAATAATGTTCTCTTTGGGAACGCGCACGTTGTCGAACACCACCTCGCCATGACCATAAGGCGCGTCGTATTCGCCTAACGCCGGCAGCATCCGCTCTATATTAACGCCCGGGGTGTTTAGCGGCACCAGCACCATAGAGTGACGATGATGCTTTTCAGCGTCTTCATCAGTAAGCCCCATAACAATGGCAATTTCAGCGTCAGGATGCCCTAACCCCGTACTCCACCACTTGCGGCCGTTAATAACCCAGTCTGAGCCGTCGGCAACAATGGTGGTTTGCATATTGGTGGCATCAGAGGACGCGACATCGGGTTCGGTCATACAAAACACCGAGCGAATATCGCCGTTTAAAAGCGGCGTTAACCACTGCTCTTGCTGCGGGTCATCACCAAAGTGATACAGCACTTCCATATTGCCCGTGTCGGGAGCATTGCAGTTGAAGACTTCTGGCGCTAACAGGCTTCGCCCCATGCGCTCGGCTAGCGGCGCGTATTCCAGCGTCGTTAAGCCAGCACCCAGTTCCTCGTCGGGCAAAAACAAGTTCCAAAGCCCTTGCTCTTTCGCTAACTGCTTAAGCTCAGCCACCCGTGGCGGCACCTGCCACTCACGCCAATGCGGCGTGCTGTTCAGCCTATAATTCTCTTTTTGATACTGGTCTTCATACGGCTCAATATGCTCGCGCATAAACGCGTCAAGCCGCGCCAAATAGTCCTTTGTTTTCGCACTGTAGGAAAAGTCCATAATGCCCGCTCCCAACGAATAGTTAACAGCATTGTAGACGTGAAAGTGTTGGTGGTACAACCAGAGTTGGGGAGTAAACTCAATCTCCTACTAAAGAATTTAAATTTCTTAAAATAAACTCACTTAAGGCTTTAACAGGAAGTGATTGACTACGTCGGGAAGGCGTCAACAAACTTAAGCTAGCCGTTCCTGTCGTCCAATCCGGTAAGACTGGAACTAATCTGTTTGCGGCAACCTCCTCTCGACAAACATAGCTCGGCAGACTGACGATGCCGGCACCATTTTTTGCGGCAGACTGCAATGTTTGCATATCATCACTGCAAAATACCGGAGAATGCTGAACCGGAACAACCTTGCCATCTGGAGAATGTAATTGCCATTCGCCCGCAGTCGACTGCCACCCCACTTTTAAGCTTCGGTGCTTATTTAAATCATTGGGAGAGTTAGGTGTTCCAAACTCCCTCAAGTACGCAGGACTCGCGTAAAGTCGCCATGAGACCGACGCTAAATGCCTTTGAATATAACTCGAGTCGGGAAGTGCTCCAAAGTGCCCTCTAATCGCAATATCAATGCCATTGGCAACTAAGTCAACGGTTTGGTTCGTCACTTGTTGAAGCAACTCTACCTGTGGGTTTTCGGTTAAAAAATCTATCAGCAAACCTTGCAAAGCGTACTGCGCTACTCCAACCGAACAGCTCATCCTTACCACACCTTTCAGTGTATTCTTCTCACGCTGTATGGCAGTTTCCGCTGCTTCCACCTCATCAACAACAGCTCGAGCATAGCGATAAAACTTACCTCCAGTATCGGTTACCTTAAACTGTCGGGAAGATCGCTGAATTAATTGAACATCTAAACGTTCCTCCAACCCCTTTATATGACGGCTCAACCGGGAAACAGGCATTTCTAGATGTGTTGCGGCAGCTGAGAACCCTTCTTTTTCAACAACATGAACGAAATAAAAGTAATCGTTAAAGTCCACCATCGCTTGCGAATCCTGAGTCACTCAAAGTAAATAAGAAAGTCATCTTTCTATTTATAGAATGAAAGTTTCACAATTTCGATCTGTAAATTCAGATGACTTAACCGCAAGCTTATTTATCAACGAGCACCAAGAAGCAAATTAAGGAACATCTAATGACAAAGACTAGCCAGCATTCATATTCTTTAGGCACGGGAAACTCCATGCATATCGGCAATGGATTTACTGGTATAGGGTTTCGAGAAAAAGAATTTATGGGAGTTATGGATCCGCTTGTTCTTGTTGACCATTACACCATGACGGCTCCGACATTCGGGCCTCACCCTCATGCAGGACTGTCCGCCGTATCAATATTATTTGAAGATACCACCGGTAAATTCCACAACCGTGACTCCCTCGGTAACGATTTTGACCTGGAAGCAGGCGACTTATATTGGCTAAAAGCTGGTAGCGGAGTTGTGCACGACGAATCTCCGCGACAAGGAGCTGTCGTTCACGGGCTTCAAGTTTTCGTCAACCTCCCTAAAAGAGAAAAAAGAAGCCGCCCTGAGTCCTTGCACGTTAAATCCGCAGATATGCCTCGCATTATTGAAGAAGGAGTCAACGTTAGGGTCGTATTAGGTAACTCTAATAAAAAAGAGGGAAAACAATCGCCAGCGACTCCTATGACAATTCTGGATGGAGTAATTGCACCTAAGTCTCAATTCTTCCACACAATTAACTCTGGAGAGCATATTTGGTGTTACCTAGTTTCCGGAGCAGTCGAAGTGGTATTTGACGATAAAACACATAGAGTAACTGAAAGACAAGCACTGGCGCTATCCGGGAGTTCAGAAGCAGAAAGCAATAATGTGACCGTTATTAATTCATCCTCATCTGAAGCACATTTTGTTCTATTTGCTGCCCAGCCGATAAAAGAGGACTTTGTACAAAAAGGCCCGTTCATCATGAGCACGGAAGAAGAAATCACAGAAGTTGAACAGGCATACTCGGACGGTAAACTAGGTCGAGTCGACTAAATTCGATGAAGTATGAGTTAAGCGCCCAAAGTGAGTGCGATAATCAGACGGTGTGTAACCGGTAGTACTTTTAAAGGTTCTGCGAAAAGAAGTGTCATCGGTAAAGCCCAGCCGGTCGCTGAGTTGTGAAATCAATTGAGAGCTATAGATTAAGTAATCCGATGCTTGTTTTACTTTGACAAGCCGCATAAATTGAGCACAAGACAGTCCGGTCATAGCTTTCACTTTTCTCGCAAGTGTCCGTTCTGTTGTATGAAGTGCTTGCGCCAAAGCCGCTATATTTAAGTGGCTTGCTGCAGTTTCTTCGACCCAGGCATAAATCTGCCGGATGAGTGGTTCTTCAAACTGCATCATATTGACGGTGCGTAGCGGTGTCACTTTATGTTCCGGCTTAGGAATCACCATCAACTCAATGATGTCTCGCAATAGCATGTGCCCAAGTTTTTGTTCAATGATGCTTTCCGCTATAGGCAGGTGCCCGTTAACTCCCGAGGCTGTCATAATGTTTCCGTCAGCAACAAATGTTTGAGAAAAACGCCACAATGCATCGGGACTTCGGGCAGAAAGAAAATCTGTCAGCCACCAAGTCGATGTGGCTTTTTTGTTTTTCAAAAGACCCGCCTCAGCCAACAAACTCACCGCGGAGCAGTAGGCCCAAAGCTGGGTGGATGAGGCCAAGCCTTTCAAGGTACTGATAAGCTTGCCATAGTTTTCAAGCAAGCCGCTTAGATCACCCTCACCGTCCGTCCAGAACCCCGGGATAAGCAATGCCTCTAACGAGTCATCTGTCATTGGCAACGTTGGCACGACAGAAACACTTGCTCCGTATCGTGTTATTTGAAAGTCTACGGGCTCGTCGTTAAGTCCTGTCCAGACAACATCAAAATGTACTTTTCCGGAGCGTTGATTGGCAGCTTCAAGTAACTCGGCAAATGCCAACAGCCCGGACGCCATGCACCCAGGGTAGACCACCAGACCAATTCTCATTTTTTACCCTCTTGGCTGATATTGCATGATTAATGTCATAAGCAGCCATTCTGATTGAAGCGCTCCCAACATACAATAACTTCGTCACTAATAAAGGAGCTACTAACTATGAAAATTACTCAAATAAGAAACGCAACCATTGTTGTTCATTATGATAATGAGGTTATTCTGGTTGACCCGATGCTCGCACCTAAAGACTCTATTCCGCCACTCAAGTACCTTACTACGACGCGGATGCGAAACCCAACAGCTCCGTTACCGGACAATACAGACGACATACTGAACCAAGTCACCCATTGTTTAATTACACATTGTCAGAAAGGTCACTTTGATCACCTCGACAGAGCCGCAACGAAATGGCTTAGAGAGCACCAAATCCCTGTCTATTGCTCTGACAAGGATGCTCAATTTCTAAAGCGAAAAGGACTTAACGTACAGTCGCTGAGTACCCGAAAAACCAATTCGTTTTTGCAGGGAACTATAGAGCTTATTCCTTGTATTCACGGAGAAGGTGTTATTGGTAGGCTTATGGAACATGGTCATGGCTTTCTAATTAAGCAAACCAATGAACCAAGCCTATATATTACCGGTGACACCCTATTCACTGACGACGTGACCTCTCCCCCAAAAATAGGACCATGACATCGATGAGATTTCCATTAAAATGGGTCAAGTGGAGATCTCGATATGAAAAAACGTTACAGCGAAGAGCAA
>VAOV01009804.1_pt1 | contig 15103 bp, 11 predicted proteins | sample 3393941 | NCBI WGS metagenome assembly VAOV01 (sample SAMN08290427, study PRJNA428436) | hydrothermal vent metagenome | isolation source: Deep-sea hydrothermal vent chimney | place: Indian Ocean: Southwest Indian Ridge | depth 2398 m m
CCAATCCGATCACTTAAGGTAAAACTGGCAGGGACGAAAAAGAAGATGAAAAAGTGATCGGATAAAACCGAAACGACCGATCGGATTCACCGAAATACGCACTTCATACCCTTTGACAGCTTTTACACATGTTACAACCTATCACCTTCCCATGAGAGACTGCCGAAGAAGTTTAGGTAATAAAGCCTGTGAAAATTTATACAAAGCTATAGGTACGAACAAACCGCAGAACAAACCGACGATGAATAAAAGGGTAACGTTTTCGAACCCAACTTTTTCCAAGACCGTTCTGACAGCAGCATTAGCCATAGGATGCCACAAATAAATCGCGTAAGTGTAGATTCCAATCCATTGAATAGCGTTTATTTTTGGAACAAAACGATATAGAACCAAAATAAAGCGCAGTAAAACTACAAGCCAAAGGTTTAGTTGTATCTGGTAAAACAATAAGGTTGAAGAACAATAAAAGCTTCATCAAGCAACTGTTCACTTCCCTTAAATTGAGTCAGACTTAATTAGAGTTTTCCGCAATTACTAATGCAGAAGACAACTATGAGAAAATCACGCTACTCGATTTCGTTGCTCACTGACTCAAAGAATTAACTTTCTCTAATAGCCTACCTTTAATTTTTGGATATAAGGAAAGAACAAATGTATTAGTTAGGTGATTAGTGTCTCTATAGACGAGAATTTTCTCTTTGACAACGAAACATACAGTGTCATCACAAAGCTCATCTGCAATATCTAGAAACTGAAGGCTAGAACTTTCGGTAATCGAGGGATTAGTATGGAAGTACTTTCTTTCTCCTTCACACTTATCATATGCAGGGTATTCTTTTTCTACGCATAAGGACGGGTCATAGTTGAACTTATAATTATCTCTAAAAGTTAGTAATTTCATTTCGTTTTTTTGAAGCTTCTCGAACATAGAGTAATACCCTTGGGGGACAACCTCTCCATCCACAGTACCTCTAGTACCTGTCATAAATACAATATCTGGTTTAGTATCAATAAGCTTTTGCACTAAAGAAGTTTTCCATTGCTCGCATGATGATTTATTTGAAGGGATTTCTAAATTTTCATAGCTATCGCTAAGCGGACAGGCTGATTTCGTTGAAAAGAGAAGTGAATATTGAAATTCCCTCGCGAATAGTTTGAAAAGAGGCACCCATTGTGTAGAGTGCGAACCCCCTACTATGTGGATTACAGGCTGACCTTGCTTCACATTATATGCACAAGTTTTTACTGCAGCTTTCAAAAGTCCTTGATGACAGCCGTTTTCATATTCTTCAGGCAAATCCAGTTTTGCAATAAAAGGTTTTGGCGTTAGTTCATTGAACTGAAATTGCATATTATATATGCTTTCAAATGAAGGTAGCTTATTCAACTCCTGATACTTGTGATTTTTCACGTAAAGATAACAACTCAGAGTTATGGCAGCAGGTACTAATAGATAAATTGTCACACCTATTGTTCTAGCTTTCACGCTAGACACTCTTCTAAGTGGCATCTCAAACAACCTAGTCGAAAAATAAGCTAACGCGGCTGAGACTAAGATGATCAAAGTGCCTTCCAAAAATGAGATCAAAATTATGTCTGATGTCTCTTTATATAAAACAAGGATTGGCCAGTGCCACAAGTAAAATGCAAACGAATAGTTCCCTAGTTTCATTACTAAAGAGTTACTAAGAATAGGAAGCCTGACGCCCTCGTTTGATACCCATATGATGATCGCTGCGCTCAAAACTGGAACTAGGGTAACAATTCCAGGCATTTTATTTGAGTAATCCAAAATAAGCGGAGCGAATGCCAGTGCTGAAAAAGCTGACAAGCCTAAAAGATAAAGTATTCGATGGCTTACTCTCAATCGATAATTAAAAATTATGATTAAGAGGATTCCAACCGAAAACTCCCAGAGCCTTGCAAATGTATCAAAATAAGTGAAGGCTGGATTCACACTTAATCGGTATGTAGAGTAAGAAAGTGAAGCTCCAAAAATAAGTAAAAACATAAGAGAAACGAGCTTTTGAAACTGAAATCGTCCATGTGCAAAAACTCGAATGAAAACGATAAGCAATGGTACTGCAAAGTACAGTTGCATCTGTAGAGATAGCGCCCAGAATTGTTGAAATGGACTCTTTGCTTCATCTAGGGATAAGTAGTCAGTGCCAACGAAAGCTAAATACCAATTTTCAAAAAACGCTACGGAAAAAAGAGCATGTTTTATCTCTTCAGAAAATCGGCTGAGTGGAAGAAAGATTTTGACAGCAACCAATGTCGCGAGAATCACAATCATTGACACGGGAAGCACTCTTCTCAGAGTATTACTATAATATTGCCAAATTGAAATTTTGTCCTGTTGCACCATTTTTAACGATATAAAAAATGCAGAAACCACAAAAAAGATATCGACTGCACCAGAAATTTTATCAAACCAAATGTGATAAACAGCTACTAAAAGTGCAGCAACAGTTCTAAGTCCTTGAACTTCGTCTAAATAGTTGTTCTTCGTCATTCCTAGCCTTTAGGTAAATTATTCGCTTAATTAAAACCGAAATAATTAGTAGCAATTTGCAAAGCACAAAAAAAGGTCGCTTAAAGCAACCTTTTTTAGCGGCGTAAATTTTTCGTATTATCGACGAATACGTAAGCCAAGTAAACATAATGACATTAAGAAAAGCATACTTGCTGATGGGCTGTTCACCACGTTTACGTTAGACTGATTTAACGTTTCGCAAAGGCCATTATCTGAACACAATTCGACATCAGAAAACGACGCAAATGTATTGTTGACCTCATCGGCATCTAGAATGAAAATCATTTTTTCGAAAGACCCAGTAAAAAACTGTCCTACGTTAATCGCAAAATTTACAACGCCGTCACCGACCTGATAGCTAGCTAATGAGTTAGCACGTGTATTTCCAGTCCCACCAATTGCAAATAAAGAAGAAGGCGTTACCCGGTTATCGTTATCAAATCCGATACCGTACAATTCAGCATTGTTTCCAACAGCCTCGAACGAAAAATACAACACAGATGTTGGGTCAATAACAAAATCAAATGCGTTAGAGATAGAAACCCAAGTATTGCCATCCAAATCCAGCGTTAATCCGAAATCAGAAACTGTCGATGTACCGTTAACATCTTGTCCAGCAAAGCCCTCAATGCTGTAATCGTTAAAATTAATCAGTGCAGCGTTCGAATTTGCCGCTACTAACAGTGTTGCACACGCGACGAATGCTTTTAGAAACTTCATATTACTTCCTTTACGTTTTTTACGTTTTTTAAGTCGTATATCTTCTCTACCACCATTGAAGCAAATTCTATTCCAAAAATAAAATATATTTACATAACAGTTAGATAGAGACAATACCGGTTTAATTTACAGCTTATCTAACTATTTTGTGTAAATTAATCTGACAGAACCAAATACATTAACCTTCGTATGAAAAAAGTAACTTGAGTTATACTGTGATTTAGTAACACCTCCCTTTTCCATTTTAATCCCCCCTGCTCTCGGAGGCTAGTCTATGAGATACATGAACATACTAACTGTAATACTGTTAGTTCTTACACTTTGTAATTGCGCTACACGCGAAAATGTTGATGTTGCGCAGCGAGCAGATATTGGCGAGTTACTAAAAAATGAGTTAGGTAATCCTAAAGGTTACAATAACGAAGAGTTAGCTGAAAAAGTAAATCAATTTATTGACGATAGGGTAGCGGAAAATTTACCTGAACATAGAAAAAACTCAGAACTAATTACTAGCCTTTTTATTAACGTTGTAAATACAGGTGAGAATAAAAAGGGACTTTTGAGAACGGTACAATCTGGCAAATACAGAAAATTAGACGTTCTTAAATGGTATTTCACTTACTTTCCCAGTGAAAGAGACAAAACTTTAAACATTAACAATACAAGTGGACTAATCAGTCAAGAAGACCAGCAACTTGCGCTCTTATTACTAGGCGAAGATCCAACTTTAATTTTTGAGGCCAGTGCTATTGGCGAGACTGCTATAACAGCTACACCTCTCATAGAATCCGTATCGATAGCCTTAACAAACCAGCAAGAAAATTACAAATCGACGGTCAAGTTCAAGAAAGCTTCGAGCGAAGATTGGCTGGATGCTAACCCACTATATTTTGAACCATTAACTGGTCAGTTAACAGGCTCTATTGTCTACTTAAAACCTAGCACTGATTATGAGATTTCCATAGATGTTTATGATAATGATAACTTAATAGACACATACCACAGTGAGTTTCGTACTAGACCTAATTCACCGCCTATCGACCCTGACAAAATCTACATGCTTGAAGACATATACGACGGCGGAGTTTTGGACCTAGAGCTTTTAGGTATAGAAGGAAGCCCGGAAGCATGGGCGAAAATTATAGGTTCGAAGGATACCGTTGTAGTTGCACCTAATGACGAAACAAAAGCGGTTAATATTGGTGACAACAGTTATGTGTATTTCGAAAATATTACTGTAAGAGGCGGGATACATAGCGTACACAGTTACCAAGCACACCATATTTGGTTTAATGGATGCGATATAGCGCAATGGGGTCGCACACCATACGAGTATCGCAACGGTAAAGCTTATGCTAGCGCTGAAGCAACCTCCCCTATGAACTATGATTCGGGCTTCTACTTCAAAGAGTCAGGAGTCGTTGTAGTCGAAAATTGCTATGTGCACGACCCCAATTACTCAGCAAACTCTTGGAAACATGGTCACCCTAAAGGACCAAATGCGTTCTGGGCCAACGCTAATCATCCAAGTAGCGAATTCAAGGGACAGATTATTTTAAGAAATAACGTATTCACCGGTTCAGACAGTGTAAGATTTAATGACGTTATTGAAGGGCGCTCGAATGGAAGTCTAGATGGAGGGTTTGTTAAAAACTCGGCTATTTATAACAACAAACTTGCGTATGCTAACGATGACATTATAGAAATTGATGGTGGCCAATATAATGTACTTGTCTACGATAACGATATTTCCCATGGATATGTAGGTGTTTCAGCAATACCTGCGGTAATGGGCCCTAGCTATATTTTCAATAATACTATTCATAATTTAGGTGATGAGCGAGGGAAGATGTGGACGGCCATAAAACTAGGCGGTCTTTTTTCGCGACCAATCGGTCAAGTAAACGTATTTAATAATACTATTACCGTTTATAGGAATGGCATTTCTGCATCTAATTTTGATGGCGACTCTAGCTTTTGGGTTAACGCGAAAAATAATATCATTGTTACGGATTTAAGTGCAAACATGGTCGGATACAACGTTTACGACCCAAATCAATACGCTGGCTCTAATTACGAGCAGAATATATTTTACAACTTAACAAGTAACGGATCGAAAGTTGAAATGGCTAATTTCGAGGAAGAGGGACTAACGAGCCTTCTACCTTTTGATTCGGTAACAGCTTTGTATGATTCAAACCATACCTTCACTGTCCCTTTCGCTGATAAAGTTAACAATTTTAGTAAGCTAACGGAAAACGGTGAAGTGATTTATAGAGACGATAACAGTACCCAAGTTTCGCCGTTTACCAACAATGTCCATATTCCAGAAGCTCAATTAATAAACGAGGACAAGTATTTAAATTTTAATAACTATAAGATATGGTCCTACGAACAAAAACAAGACATGGATGGCTTGTATGAAGTAAGCAACGCGGGAAGGGCAATCACTCTGCGAGGCAACACATGGAAAAGACTAGTAGGAAAGTCTTTTGTGATAACCCCTCAGACAAAGCTAACATTTGAATTCAAAGCCACAGGTAACGCAGAGATTGTCGGACTAGGGTTTGATACGAACAATCGTTTTTGGCGTGGTCACTTATTGAAGCTATCTGGAAGTCAAAATATTGGTAAATTGATTCCAACAACAGAAACATCTGGTGAGTTCACTAAAATATCTATTAATTTAGGCGATTACTTTTCACCGAAAAAATACAAAACTATGTACTTTGTTTTAGACAATGATGCCAATAATGAAGCAGTAGAAGTGACATTCAAAAACGTTGTTCTTTCTGAATAAGGGGCGTACTGCCCCTTCTTATAATTCTACCTTCTTTTGATTTTTAGCTTTATAAGCAAAGGGTCAAAGTCGGAAGTTTTCACCACAAGAATATCTTTCGTTAATACATTTTCTTTCAACACCAGTACCGTCACCACGCCTATAGCAGAAAATGTATAGCTTATTGTTGATGCGATACCAGCACCTACTCCGCCATATTTAGGTATAAGTAAGTAGTTAAAAATGATGTTTAATGTGACAGCTGCACCCATTAGCTTGATGGTAAAGTAAGGGTTTCCTTTTCCAGCGAAATAAGAGTTGATTGATTTAAATACAGCAGCTAAAACTAACCCTAAGCTGAGCGATACCAACATCATAAATGCACTAGAAAACTCTGCACCAAAAACAGGTTGGATTAGAAAATATGATGCGCCCACTAATCCTATGCAGGACAGAGCTGTGATAAACAAGGTAAGCCGTGTGGTCTTACACAGAGTTCCGACAATCTCGTTTCCTTTGGAGTTTGCGGTCTTCGACATTAAAACTACGAGAACAGCGGCCGGGAGTTGCCAAAGTAATTCACCAAGTTGCACCGCAATCGCATAATTACCTACTTCAGCGGGCGTAGATAACCAACTCAATATAAGTACATCTATTTTATAGTTGGCCTGTATGAAAAATAAAGCTATCGCGTACACAATCCCAATGCCAAACATATTTTTAAACGTGTTTAGGCTAAAACCAAAGGAAAATAGTGACTTTTTATTTAGGTAGTAAACAGCTTGAATAAAATTAAAAGCAGCGGCTAATAAAGTCATCAATACCGCAGTAAAAACGGTTAGTTGTTCTAGCATATAGAACAAAGCAATTCCTGCTACATAAACTATTTTTTGAATCCATGTAACCTTATTAAAGTCTTTTATCTTCTCTTTGCCTAAAAATATACCTTTTAGCGCATTGGTTGCGAGTGTTACTGGCAAAATAGCAGCAGCAATCGCCATCATAACGTGGCCAAAATCACTTTCGCCCATTGTCATCATTAGCCAATAGCACATTCCATAACCTGCAATGCCAGCTATTAGCATATAGGAGAAAAGAGAGCCGATTACTTCGGCGTCCGGAGCTCTCCGCTGACCAAGGTACAGAACAGCCGCTTGCCTCATACCTCCCTCAGTAATAGCCACTAGCAGTTGAGGATAGATTAAAACGGCAGCCATTATCCCCCTTCCTTCAGCACCTAATGCACGAGCGACAAGAATGGAACTAATAAGCCCGACAAAAAGAACAAAAACTTTGGTAAAAAAGACAGACGCAATGTCTTTAAATAAGGAAACTCCGTTTTTAGATTGCGGCATTATTTAATCGCCATAGTATCTGTGAATTTGTGCGCTTGCATCATTTCGCCATTCGGCCGAATGTATCTAACCTCGCAATCCATGCTGAACCCTGTTTGTTCTTTAACAGTATTTCGCGCCAAACCAATAAGATACAAAACATCGGCACTAGAAGCTCCACCTAAATTCACAATAAAATTAGCGTGAAGGGAAGACAACTGTGCATTGCCTTTTCTAACGCCTTTTAAGCCTGCCTTTTCAATTGCATAACCGGGAGGTCCTACAACGTCATACATTTTAGGGTTTGAAAGAAAAACAGACCCACAGTTAGGAAGTTTTCTCGGGAATTTTTTTCTTCTGCTAGCTAGAATACCTTTCATGGTATTTCTAACTGTACTCCTACTATCTTTCTGAAGTTTTAGCGTAACAGCTGCCACAATCAGCGGTTTTCCTTGGAAAGGCGATTCTCGATAAGAGTGAACAATTTCGTCTGACGTTACGATGTTTTTATTACCTTCCTGATCGAGAACAACAACGCTTTTTACATTTTCTAAAATTCCGCGCCGTTGACTACCACCGTTCATGTATACAAGCCCGCCTATTCTGCCCGGAATCCCACAAATATGTTCTATTCCAGACAACTCACGACGGTAACAGTGATAAGCCACCTCGGGTACCCAAGCACCTGCTTCACAGTATACCTCATCACCATTAAACGTAATTTCCGACAACTCATTACCAATTTTAATGAGCACACCATTAAAACCTTCATCATCGAATAGTAAGTTAGAACAATCACCAATGATTAACTTGGCCACGTCAGGAAATTCGCTAGTTATTTTCAACGCGTCTTGTAAGCACTCGATAGAATTTGGTTGAACAACACATTGTGCTATTCCCCCAATTTTCCAGTAGCTCAACTCGCTTAAAGGAACGCAGTAACTTACTACGTCCCCATGCAAGTTGTTCAACTTATCTACCAAGGCGCTTGGTAAAGAAATTTTCACAGTGTTGCCCTACTCTTGTATTTCAATTGATATACCGAGTTGCGCTAACTTACCTTCAAGGTTGTTGTAGCCGCGCAATGCCATCTCAACATCATTAACAACTGAAGTGCCTTCGGCACATAGTGCAGCCATGACCAGCGCCATACTTCCCCTTAAGTCTGTCGAAGTAACTTCTCCAGGAATGAAAGCACCTGGGCCACGAGTGGTTATTTTACCTTCCTCTGTTTCTACTACAGGAACATCTATTAACTTTTGAAGCTCATCTGCGTAAGCAATACGTTTAGGGTATCTGTAATCAAAGATTCTTGAATCACCTTGAGCGACAATTCCTAATAATGTGTAAAAAGACTGCATGTCTGAAATAATGCCAGGGTGCGCACCACACGCCAGTTCAAACGACTCTACTTGGCCATTTTTTAAACATTCGGGAGAGAAGTAAATACTGTTTGAGTTGCTTAGGAAGTCTATCCCCATTTTCTTAAGGTGCAACAATGGAACTTCCATTGATTCAAAAGGTACGTTGTTAATATGCAAAGTGCCTTTTGATAAAACACCATAAACTAACCAAGTAAGCGCTTCGATTCGATCATACATCACGCTCTTGATTGTGCCTTTCAAGTAATCGACGCCTTCTACAACAATATTACTGCTGCCGTTTACTTCAATTATACTTCCCATACGACGAAGAAAGTCGATCAAATCTTCAATCTCAGGCGTGATGTATGCGTTAACAATTTCAGTTCGGCCTTTTGCCATTGCGGCACAAATTAGAGCGTTTTCGGTACCACCTACAGTAGAGATTGGGAACTTAATTTGCCCCCCTTTGAAATATTCACCTTCAATGTGAATATAGTCTGGCTCTTCGGTGACTTTACACCCTAGTGACTCCCACACCATGATATGTAAATCATATCCTCTACTACCAATTTTACAGCCACCTGGATATGGAATTTTTGCACTGCCTGAACGCTTTATTTGCGCTGCTGCTAGCAAATATGTTGTTCTTATTGGGTAATCGTAGAGGTCGAGCTCTTTTGAACTAATGGAATCGCTTTTTATACGCAGGGTTTCTGCTTCATTATCAACAACAATATCTGCACCAATATTCTGCAAAAATCTAATTTTATGCTGAGCATCAACAAGTTGAGTGGGAAAGTTCTGTAGAATCACTTCACCATCAGAAATACATGCAGCCGCCAATAAGCGAGTTGCTGAGTTCTTCGCACCACTAACGTTCACAGTTCCGTGTGGAACTTTTCCACCTTCTATAATAGCTTTCATATTTATTCCTTAACTAACTTTGATACCAATAATTTGAGCGAGGGTGCATACTTATTATTTTTTTCAAAACGCTACTGAATAGCGTATTTTTTGCCATGTTTAACAATATTTGTACAATTGAATTAGAGGGGTTTCTACCTTGGGTCAAGCTGAGAGCTAAAACTCTTCTCGCTTCTTCCTCTTTTCCCGCATAGAAAAGCTGAAGACTTTTCGTAGAACAGAAATTTCTAATTAATTTGGAATTTTTACGATAAAGGCCTGCTTGAGCACCGTACTTATCAACATAATCGAAACCAAATTCCTTTCTGTCGTAATAACACTGTCGCGCGAAAACCGACAAGAAGCGCTGAAGTACTAGTTTTTCTATATTCGTAGCGATGCCGTCTTTTGTGAATAAACAGCGTTGATAATGGACTTCATCCAAAATCTTTGCTTTGGTTAGCGGTAAAATACGTAGCCACAAGTCTCTGTCTTGCGCAAATCTAAAAAACGGGCGATAGCCTCCAACGCGTTTATATAGCGATTTTCTGTACATCACTTCGCCATGGCCGAAGGGATTAGAACCAACCAGAATGTCTTCAATGGAAATATCTGTTTTAGGATATTTGTAAGTTTGCGTGTTACCGTCGTTACTGCCACCCACAACTATATTTTCATACCTACAACTTACTAAGCCTACATCTGGGTTTTTATCAAGATAATCAGCTTGCGCTTTTATACGGGTTGGTAATGAAATATCACCGGCCCCTTGAATAGCAATATACTCTCCACTGGCGTGATCAATAGCATTTCTCATTGCTCCTACAAAACCAGTATTTTCTTGGTATATGATTTTTAGTCTGTCGCACGCAAGTTTTTCGAGTTCTATTTGGGTGTTTTCGTCTTTGCTTCCATCGTTAACAACAATTATTTCAAAATCGTCATACTCTTGGCCTAGCAACGAGCCAATACATTGATTCACATACTCACTTCGATTGTAATAAGCTACGCAAATTGAAACCTTGGGCATAATACTTTCCTTAAATAGACATAGGCTTATTGGCAATTTTTCGTCTTATGGCGTTCAGAAAAAAGTAAATTGTTGCTTTTAAACCGGCCATCTTGATCGCTTTGGAAATCCATAATAATTTTGGTTTTTTATGTTTGAGGGAAAATAAAATTTGTTCAGAAACTCTTTTTTTAAACCAAAAATCGCCGAGAAAATCTTTATGTTTGATTGCAGAGCCTAAACGCTTATCAATTTCATCCGGCTTCATCTTTCTTGCTTTCGCTCCTATGCCGTCTTCGTTTTGAAAACGATATAGAAAAATTGGTTCAGAGATGTTTGCAAAATTGACACCCTTCTGAAATAGGCGAACATACATATCCCAATCTTGCCCATTATTAAGCGCTTCATCAAAAAGCATCTCTTCGAGTAAATCACGCTTTGCGCTGAAACCGCTCATTCCACAGTAGGTGTTTCCCCTCAATAAAGAAGCCTTCGTAACAAAAGTGTCAGTGTTAGAAACAATGACCTCCTCTTTACCTAACTGCTTAAATCCACTAACAACCGCACCGGCGCCATCTAAAAATTTATCATGAATTGTTTTCAAATAGTCAGGAAGCCAAACGTCATCATCGTCCAAAAAAGCAACAATATCCCCTGACGATTCTTTTATACCAATATTCCTGGCAGCATTCGCGCCAACACCTGTTTTTTGCTTCAGATATCGCGCCTGTAACCTTTCAACCATTGGGTAAACGTCATCGTATGATTTGGTCGAACAGTCATCGATTATGATAATTTCGAATGCAGAGAGTGCTTGCTTGCTCACTCCTACAAGAGCTTCCTGCAGAAAATCGGGGCGATTAAAGGTTGTAATCACTACTGAAATGTTCATTTAGGCTCCTTCCTGCTTAATAGTTTTTTTCCTTCCTCTTTCACCTAAAAGCAATAATTGGCCAAAAGGCATTTGCTTGGCAAAGAAATACACACCAATTGGACCCAAGACACCAAACAGTAAACCAATAACAAAATTGAGTTCATCAGATACGCTGAATAATTTATTTACAATTATCCTACTAGCGGCTGTAAAAAAAACATGGAAAATATAAATACTGTAAGAGTAGATGCCGATTCTAGCTAACCAATTTATTTCTAGCTTCCAACCTAAAAGAAAATAACAGCTAAAAATTCCAATAACACAGCCTAGTAAGCTCCTGCCGTAAACACCGTCTGTTAGAAAGTAGATAGACGCCATTATACCTAAAAAGCCAATCAGGCTAGGTAGTTTAGGTAGGGGAGAAATTTTAAATCTCACTATGCTCATTCCAAACAAAAAGAACGGCGTTAAATATACAAATCCTTTAAAGGCCAGTAATTTCGTATAGGGCTGCCCGAGGGCCAAAGCTAAAAACGCTGCAATAATTAAGCTTGTAACAAGCTTATTATTTAATAACCTATTGAGTTCTAGCGGGATTATAAAAATAAATACCCAGAATAATGCTTCTACAAACCAAAAATGTTGAACTGGATATATATGTAAAAGCCACCAATTGTCTATTTTATTGTTGGTGCCAGGCACTAGAGCTTGAACTATAGCAAATAGAGTACCCACAACTAGCATAGGTACTAGCAGCCTTCGCGCTTTACCTTTTAAAAATTTCGGCCAATTATCTGACAACGGCCTATAGGCATACACCATCCCCGAAAGAAATGTAAATAAAGGCATTCTCACGGTTTCGAGCAGGTCATTAATTTCCCTCAGAAATCCACTTTCTATGTGTAAACCATTTGACGGATTGTTTCCAATTACATGGTAACCCACCAAAAAGATGCAAGCTAAACCGCGAAGCGTGTCTATTCTTATATCTCTCATCTGCTCTACTTACTCGTCGATTTGATCTACAAATTGGATGTGATTTTTTGTATTTTGAGCTATTTGATCCCAATCGAACTGAGTTAAAAAATTTTCTCTGTCAATATATAAATTTAAAGCATCTAAATTATTTAGCTTAGAGGTGAGCATCGCTTCGTTACCTACTTCGAAATAAGTATCTTCAGGCGCTTCTATATCTAAATTGGGAATAATATTACTTAGTAATACATTAGTGCCTGAACTGATTGCTTCTAATGCCACAATCGGAAGGCCTTCGTGATAAGACGGCAATACGAAAACTTTTGCGTGTTGGTACAGTGCTTTTAGCTCGCTTCCGGAGCGCCGCCCTGCGAAAATGATATTTTTAGATGCCATTGCTTTTAGCGAAGTTGAGTATTCGTCTTCGTGGTCGGTAGTACCTACTATAACTAGTTTAAGCTGGGTGCTCGCCCTTTTATAAGCGTTCACAAGGTTATGAAAACCTTTTTCGGGTACTAAGCGCCCCACCGTTACAATATACCCGTTACTAGTAAGGTTAAGTTCAGCAGGCAAGTCACTCGCAGGCGATTTACCAGTAAACGATGGCAGCATACCGTTAGGAACATAATTTATTTTGTGTGCATGTTTTGGGTACTGTTTTTGTAGCCGCGCTGTTAGGGACTTGCCAACCACAAACATTTTTTGGGAGAAAGTAACTCCCATCTTTTCGCCAAATTTTAGAATGTTTTTTGCAAAACTATTCCACTTTTGCCTGTCGTAATCGGCACCATGATGGGTAACTACTACCTTCATACCCAGCAATCGTGCAACAGGTGTGAAGAGTGCAGGTCCTATAGCGTGAAGATGAATGACATCAGGCTTTAAAAATAAACGAGCATAAAATATTGCGATAAAAGTGTGTAGAAAAGTTTCTAAAAATTTATTTCGCACAGCCCAAACTGAACGCACTTTTACGCCTTCATATTCGAAAGCTTTTTTACTCAAATACGGCGAACGTCCAATAACGGTAATATCGAGATCATCGCTTTTCATTCGAGGATAAATATTTTGGCAATGAGATTCGATCCCCCCCATTACATCAGGAATTCCACGTAACCCGATTACAACAATATTCATTAAATAGCATTTCCCTTTGTTGGATTAATTCCCATTACTTTTTCAATACTTGAAATAGGTGCTTTGCGTAATGTAGGTGGCTTGCTGGCGAAAACTTGCGCCCCAATCAAGCTAAAGAAAATAAGACCTTCTATATTCCAAAGCGGCATTGTTGCCATATTCATAGCCAGAAACCCTAAAAATGAAAGTAGCATAAGCTTTCTCAAAGCCGAATCGGCCATACTCAAAGTTTGTAGCACGGTGGATACGCACAAAAACAAAAACATTAGGAGACCTAGTAGCCCATATTCATACAGATACGAAACAAACGTATTATGAGCGTATAAATTAAACGCGCTGCTCCATGAGCCAGGTCCAAAGCCTAAAAGTTGGTTTAAAAGATCAGCGTGGATAAATGCATTTATGTACTGGCTCCATATGTATACCCTTGCCGACATTATGTCCTTTTCCATTTCGCTAAAATAAATCGGGGCTTTTAAAACTAGATCTAAGTTGGAAATGAGCGTACCAACATCTGCGAAACGCTCGCTCATTTTTAAAGATAGCCCCATGAAAGCAACAGCGATGAACATGACCACTATTGTCATAACAGGAACCTTTTGAGAAGGCTGTATACGCTGCTCAACCAAGTTGTAGTAGAAGACGGCAACTATTGGTAAAACAGCAAGCATTGAAGTTCTGTAGTTAACCAACATCAGTAGAATGACTGCTGAAGTGAACAATAAACTACGAAACCTAATACTACCTCGCTCAGTTAATCCAATAACAAAAACGAAACTTGCGATAATCATAGAAAAGGCCGCTTCATGATTATAACCGCCAATGTAACTGGCCGAACCATCTGCCTCAGTAGCTTTAACCTCACCCAATAGCAGAGAAAAAACTTGTAGAGTAACAGGCATTACAAAAGCTACAGCAAGCTTTTTGAACGTTTCAGCATGTCCTTGCATTCGGATAGAGAGGAATAATGCGCCAGATAAAACTAAGAAGTAACACCACTTGACTAAAACATTAATGGTGCCGGGTATTTCAAAATTTACTATTCCGCTTGCCGCGATGGCCGCGAAGAAAAGGTAATAAGGAAATAGTTTTCTTAACGTAAAAACGGCAGTAGGTATTAAAAGCAAACCTAAACCAGCTACCCCAATGCTCCCAAGAGCATTTATCGAAAAGCCCGCAACCAATGAAGGGTATGTGATAGTATGAAACGCCGACAAAAAGAATCGCAGCCATATAGCGCAAATAGCAAACGCTAAATATTTATTGCAGTTCCCCGTTACGGTGCGATACACCAAAATAAAACTTATTAAGCCAACAACTACCTTCAACCCTTCAAACATGTTTATTTGCAAACCTTTTCGATAATGGCTTTTACTTTTTCTTGAAAGGCATTGTAAGAAAATTGCTTTGCACAGCTTTTGCTTTTTGCAGCGTAAGATAGCCGAACAGCTTCATCACTGAATGAGCTTAAC
>VAOV01006115.1_pt1 | contig 14842 bp, 15 predicted proteins | sample 3393941 | NCBI WGS metagenome assembly VAOV01 (sample SAMN08290427, study PRJNA428436) | hydrothermal vent metagenome | isolation source: Deep-sea hydrothermal vent chimney | place: Indian Ocean: Southwest Indian Ridge | depth 2398 m m
AATCCGATCACTTAAGGTAAAACTGGCAAGGACGAAAAAGAAGAAGAAAAAGTGATCGGATAAAACCGAAATGACCGTTCGGATTCACCGAAATACGCACTTATGAAGGTTTATCGTAACTATTTCATCTACTTAATAAGGATTAAGTGAAATCTGCAAAAGCATAAAAAAAACACCTCATTTGCGCTCTAGATAAAATAATTTGCCTATAAATTGACCTGTAATAGCTAGAGAAGCCGTTTTATCTATCTGTTAAAAGCATGAAAAAACCACCTCATTTGCGCTCGAAAAAAATTTAGAAAATTATCTAAAAAGTTCATATTTGAGTGATTTTTAAACAAATCGTCTTGCGGGATAATGTGATAAAGACAGGAAAGCCAGCGTAAGCTGGCTTAAAGTTTTAACGAAAGGTGTCAAAACGACGCAATACTTTTGAAAAACTCAGTCATGGTTTGTCCGAAGAAAGCATGAAAGAGTTTATAGTTGTCTTGTTTCTTGTGAAAACAGCGAATTTTGAACTCATGTGTAAGCAGCTTCGAATACTCACTCAAGCCAAGTAAATACTCGCTTCTTGGAACCTCATCTGATGCTTGCCTTTCGACAAGCAGAACAAACTCTTCATTTCTTAAAACATTACGATGAAGAACAATTTGCTCTTCTTCAGATTCGAATAGAACAATATACTCGTTCGCCCAATCATGCTGCTCGTGTTGCATGTACATATCAGTCATCTCCTATATTTTTGACCTCAATGTTAACTAGGCACTCTCTACGAAAAATTTATGCTAACGAGTTTTTAGTCTTCTAATTTTTCAGCCAGAATCTATTGTTGGCTTAATGAGAGGAAAATTTTCCATCGCCAGTGACTACGTATTTGAGAAATCGAAGCAATGGAAAAGGGAAATTATGAAAAAACAAGAAGAGCAGCTGGCATTTGGCTTAGAAAAAAATGCGCTAGAAGAAGCTGTATTTGCGCTATATGAAATTGTGATTTTAAAATCATTTGAAGCAGAAACTGGCGTTAATTTCGCAAGTTTAAAACCTAACGAACAGAAGCGATTGTTGGTAGCTTGTACGAGAGACAGTATTCCAGAACCATGGATTGCTGAGCCCGTAGTTTCATTAATCGAAGAGCTACATAAGCCTCAACATTTTTTCTATTAATACTGACGAACCGAGCAGATAAGCGACTCCGTAGGAGTCGCGAGATAATTAAATAGAGTCAAAATCGTCTTCTTTTCGCAGTGTGAATCGTAGAGGCCCAAATCGGGTTGTGCGATTTGGGCGAATAGATTTTTATGTAACAAAATAGGCTTGTTTTTACCGTGAAGCGGACATTTCAACGCGGCACTCTGCGGAAACTTGGGAGCGACAACGAGTAAATTTTCCGTAGCATTGCCTTGTTATGACTCTTTATCTTCATGATCTTCGATCTCATTTCGCCAATCAGGTTCGATCTCACCGAAATCAGCATAATCAATAGTGTCTAAAACCTCTATTTCAGTCACTTCCAATTGATCATAATCTCCTGAGAAATCACCTGATAGTGTTAACAGTATATCGGTGTGATATGTTTCGTTTGTTGTACAAACAGCCCCACCCATAGCTACATAATCTTTATCAATCGAATCATGTACAGAAAAGTCGAAGCTTGCCTCGACCTCAACCTTAACTTTTGCACTAACTTTAAGCACAATTGATTCGTCATCAATCTGTATAATTCTGACTTTTACCAGCCCTTTTTTATCGCAGTCAAGCTCATGTGATATGTACACGGCTGAGGTTTCATCACATTCAAAATGCATATACGAGCTAGCTTCGACAGTTATATCCCAGCCATCAATGCTATTTGCTATAGCCTGCTCAATTTCTTCCAACACGTGATTATCTTCATCGAGAAGTGAATCTTCTCTGATATGAGAAATAATACTTACAACTTTATTGTGAGGCTGGAATGTTTCTAAAGCTTCCGATAGTGATGAAACTAAAGTTATTCGCTCCGAGTAACCGTCTGTATAATCCTTCCAACCTTTATCTTGGCTAACCGCAATAACATTAATGTTATTAGCATCTGCCCAACCTTCAAGGCTCAGTAATGCAATAGCATCCGGAAATTCATTCTTCTTATCTTTTCCCGTTTCAAATGGTGCTTCTGTCTCGAAATACATTTCCATAAGCAAAGCTAAATCGACATATTCAGAAGAGTCGATTAAGTTTGCCCCAATATATTCGTAGTATTTCTTCAAGCGAGCATCTGCAACCTCATGATCTTCACCTTCGATAGAGAGTAATTCTCGGGCACTTTCTATGGACTCACTTTTAATTTTTAGTTGCTTATTCGCTGATCGTAATGCCTGAGCAATTGAAGATCTTGTTTTTGATACTTCTTGACTAATATGTTTGATTGCTTCGTTATGAACAATGTCTGTTTGAATAACTTGAACAGGACTTTCTTTAAATTGACGCATTTGGGCTAGCAAACCTTCATAAAATTTGTAGCCTTCACCCTTTAAAGTTGCATTATCTATTGAGATAGCACCAAAGTTTAATTCTATATCTTCCATAATTTATTCTAGGTATACGTTGATTCGACTAGGCCATAACTTCGCGCATAACGGGCAAATACACGCAGGCTATAATACCGAGCAAAGCAAGAGAGCCTACGTGTTGCCCCCCGCGAGCGAAGCGAATATTTATGCGTTTGTTAGCTGCCCGCTGCAATCTTTGATAGCTTGGTCAGGAATTTCTCAATTGCCATAGAGTTTCAAACGTGACAGCCAGTCCATAATGGACTTCTTTTTTTCCAGTATGAAGGCGTTTTGGAAACCTAGTCATGTCCGCATTGTGGTATGAATCAGAATTGATAGTTGCACCAGAAATTGTCTCTAGCTCACCTCTAAAGGCATCGAATACAGGTCTAATAACAATTTTGGGGTCGTTATTCTCTTTGTGGTAATAAATCGGCTCCTTGAGTTTAGGAAGCATATACTCCGTAACTTTTTTTACCGAATGAATAGATCTACATCCAAACTTCAATAATGTGTCTTCCATTGTATCGTGACTTACCGCCATAAAATCTCCTTGGGCAGCTAACCATTTAATATAGTGCGATTTGCGCGTTTTTCTGCCAACGTGTCGCTCACTTTTATACTTTCACTATTAATACCAAACTAGCTATCGTATTGCTATATAGAGGAAAGCAGGCAATCTAGATAAAGTGCTAAAGAGAAAAAACGAGAAATTGGGTCGTTTTTCTGAATATGGGAGCGACGCAGCCTATTTAGATAAATAATTAACCTCGCTTATGTCGTTGCTCACTCAATATACCACTTAGATAAAAAGAACCAACGGCTGCTTCACGTACTTTTCTGCCTATACAGCTAAAACGAGAAACTTTCGACTTTTTATCAGTCCATTAAACTTCCTGGGCATTTACACAAACGCAGCTAGAAAACACTAAATCATTCTGAGTTGTTGCTCTCGTCTCTTCTGTCTAGTTGGAGGACAACCATCATTATTGTAGTAAATATCTCACTGTCACTTTCGTCATCGTGTACTTCAATGGAGTGAGTGTCACGCAATGACAATATTTTTCCTTTCGCAGATGCAATGGCTTTGTTTTGATGAGTGACGCTGAACTTTAAATCCCAGAAGTTTCCTTTAGTTATAGCGCCGTCATATTTGCCACCAATAACATAATAGGTACGGGTCCAAGAGAAGAGCTTTCGCTTCACTTGAAAGTCCCCAACAGAAGAGTGAATGTCCCACATAAGAGACCAAAAAGGCCACAATTTACGTTTCACTGTAGCGATTTGTTGGTTGCTCTTTCTCAGAGTCCAAGTTGGATTGAACAACGCGAACTGCCCAGCAGCATCGTAGAGTTGCGCTCCATTTTCATCACCAATAGACATTCGCCCTCTAAAACTCAATAACTTGTTATTGATGGATAATATCGTGGACATATACTGCTCCTTGTACTTCAAAGTGTTAAAAGGTGTAGTTCCATTACTTTAATCATTCGCTTGGCTCGAAAGTATCGGCGACAAAATATGCCAATAGCACGAAGCTGTATTTATATCACCTTTTTATAAAATTTATCAAAGAGGTCAAATTGACCGCAAGAACTCTCTTCTCCAGCGATCAAGCGTGCTTACACTTATGTTGTGCTGTCTCGCTAACAGCGAACGAGAAACACCTGTTGCGTTCAATTCTTCTACGATTTGTTGACGTCTATCAGCAGCATACTTGTGTCGCTCACTACCGCGTATTACCAATTCTCGAGTCTCTAACTCGTCGTGAAATCGAGGTTCAATCCCAAGAAATATATTGTGCCATTGTTGTTTTTTCGGCAAAACGAAATAGCTTATATTCTCTCGACATGCAGAGTAAGCCGCAGTCACTCTCTCGACTTTTCTCCAAATATTTCTGAATATCGCTTCATTGCGACAAACAAATATTTGTTCAACGTTTTCAAAATCTGGATAGTCAAAGCTGCCTTCGTCATCTTCACTTACTAATTCTTTAAATAAACTTCTAAGTGAGTCTGAGTAATAGCCATCTTGCTCATACCGTTCGGCAAATACCTCTAACCAGTGCGACAAGCTACCCGCATGCTGTGATATTCCGCGTGCGGAATTTTCGATTTCAATGATGAGTAGCGTCATGTCGGTTGTGAGGACTAATGAATCAGGCACGCACTGAAAAATACTATTGGCAGTATTTTTCAAGGTCTGAATTTCGTATTCTGATTTAACATTGCTAACCAAGTGGCTGCCCAGCTCAATCTGTTCAGATTGCAATGCTATAAGAAATTCATTAGCTAAGTGCCGGTGATACTGATGTTCAAAGTTACTTAAAAAGCCCCTAGATTTATAAAAAGTCGATACTTTTTCTAACGAGTTACCTTGATTACCTTTTTTCAGCAATGATGCTCCTTTCCGAGTAAGGGCAAAAGCTTTAACACCAGGTGAGTCGTTATACGTTTCTGTCCAAATAAGTTTGTCATTCATCATACGTCTGAGTACATGCCGTATCGTTTGAACGCTGGTTTTGCAATACATGGCAAGTTGGCTTTGGCTAAGCCACCCAAACTTTCCAAGAGCGAGTAGAATATTTAATTTTTTTTCTTCACCTAAGAAGATTTGTTTCGCTGCTGCTCCACTTAACTTTTTGCGGTTTTGCATATTTTTACTTTCCTAGTTATTTGTCGACTGCAAAATAACTAGGCCTTTGATGTGCAAACTCTGGCTACACCCTCACGTAAGCGAGGGTGTAGCCAGATAAGAGCGCGATATCTTCGGGCTGGACGCCCTGCAATACCTTTGGTTTTCGGGCTTTTAGCTCTCCGCTGCTGGACGCAGCTACATTCTAAAAGCGCACGAAAAGCCGCCCTACGTCGCATGCGCGACTCCGAGCAACCGCCACTTTCAGTGAATTGGCGTTGTACGGAGCGAGATTGCATCTCTTCGTACGAACTGACAATTCATCTTTCAAGTTGCGGTTGCTCGGAATCGCTGCGCATCCTCGGGCGGGGGCCAGCCCCCACAGTTTTTGCGTTGCTGGGGCAACTTCTTAACGCTGGGGCGTACGAAAAAATTGCGGCTCCCCCGAATTTGTCGCTGAACGCGCCTCAATTTAAAGAAAAAAGCCGCTCGATTTTAAATAATAAATGCTCACGTTATACGTAGGCACTGCTTTGCAAAAATTCTTACTTTTAAAGTCAATGCACCAAACTTTGCGTTTATTGTAAGTAGATAACACTTAAGTGCCTCGAGCATCAATTAATTCGATGAATCGAACTTTATCTAAAGCAAGTGTGAGAAATTTTTGCATGGCAGGTGCATATATAAAAATAGAGCATTGGGAAATTAATGTTCCGTCATTCTCTCGTGTAATCGAGAGCTACATTAACGAAAGTCTGTCTTTGTTAATGTAGCGAGAGAGGGGCCGCTGAGCAGATACAGTGGTATTGACTGCAACACCATTCGTCGCGAGTTTCGTGAGGCAGCCATGCATTGACATCTTTTGGATTTTCACAAAAGAGAAAAGAGCACTTCGTAAGAAGTGCTCTTTTTATAGCAAAACTTAACTTCATTTCAATGCAGTCAGCTGACTCAAATTAAAAAAATAGTTGCTTATGAAAACTTAATCATTAATGTATTTATTCAATAAATATTGTGTGCAGAATTCTTATGGATGAGTCAAAGGCAATGAAGTGTGTATTGGCTGTTTTGAGTGCAGTTACAGCAGTGTGTATGCCGATATTTTTGTACTACGTGAGCATAGATTTACTTGAGTTTGCATGTATTTTCGCACTTATCAACATGGGTGTATTTTCGAAGCTTTATTTGGGGGCAAAAAGGTACTTTAAGCAGCAAGAACTCGGCTTAAGTGAGCCTTCAGGTAAAAGATTACTGAGCTATGCTCTTTTTGAGTTCTACTAGCAATTTAAAAGTAGCGACTATCTAAGTGTTCTGACAAAAGTTTATGTCCTCAAGGCCAAGGATGGCCGAAATTCCCGTTTGAAGTGCCTATTCAATATGGGTTAAGACAAAAAAGGAAAAACTGATGAGAACATTGAAACGCGCAGTGATTGATATAGTTGCAAAAATGACGATGGAGTTGTTACGGACTTTTGCTTATTGCTCTGTGATTGTATTTGTACTGAATGTAATTTTTAACGTTGAATTAAACAAAGCAATAACAGTTGGGCCCAATGCTATATTGTACATAGGCTTGGCTGCATTTCTGACTTCTTCAGCTATCAAAATTTATCTTTTGAATAACTCTAAGTAGAGTCACTAGTAAAAACAATTAAACGCCCGCACGGGCGTTTTTTTCATTGCCAAGCTGCAATCCTTTATAAAGAAGAACAACCTCTTCAGCAAAGTACAGTATCGTACCTGCAAAGTGTAATACCACTAAGTCAGCACGTGACAACCACATAAACCTTAATTCATTTTCTACTTTAGTATATAGTTTGTCCGGTAATCTGAGTAGACAAGGAAAGTTGTATGGTATTCACAAGCAATTTTGAGTTTCTTAAAGCACACGGAGTTTGCTTTTATTATCTCGCAGCAAGTGCTGAACGCAACTTTTCCTCCGATCCAAATACGACACTTATCAAAATGCGCCAATTGGGCGAAGTGAATCAATAGAAAACGAGATAGATAAAATCAATGTTTGAAGTTTCTATGGAAAACGTAATGTTGAGAAATCCAAATTTGGTATCCAAGCTCAAAATATTTGACGTATAAGTTTCCAAAAATAGTGAAAATATTAAACCTCTTAATAACAAGGATGTAGGTAATGACCGTTTACCGAGACTTTAGCTTATTTTTAGATAATCTAAAAATAAAGAAAAAAGATATAATTTCCAGTCGCTACGAAAGTATAACTAGGAATCTGAACGAAAAATTTCGAGGGCTTGATAATGAAAAGACTAAATTTAGTCTTCAGGCTGGCTCTTATGGTCGCTATTCTGGGATAAGGGGAATATCTGATCTTGATATGCTTTATATACTTCCGTCAGATGCTTGGTCTAAGTACAGGCAAGATCCTGCGAAAGCTCTTGACCATGCTAAAGAAGCTATCGAGAAAACGTATAAAACGACCTCAATCCGAAAAGACCGCAACGTTGTTGTAGTAACAATGAAAGATTTTATTTTTGAAGTAGTTCCTGTTTTTGAATGGCGAGGAGTCTTCAAATATCCAGATACATATGATGGTGGTAAATGGCGAAAATGCAACACTCGCGCGGAGCTTCGTGAATTCAAAGAGCTAAATGCTGAAAGAAAAGATAACCTTCGAAAATTGGCAAAAATGGTACGCGCTTGGAAATCGAAAAATGACGTTAAAATGAGTGGCTTCTTAATCGATACATTATGCTACAACTTTTTTAACGGTAATACAGAGTTTGACAGTAAGGGCTTTGGCAGCTTTGATGAGTTGATTTGTACATTCTTTAGTTATATCTCTAATGAACCTGATAGATCATATTATTACGCGTTTGGCAGTAACTCTAAGGTAATGGTGTCTAAGCCTTTTCAAGAGGTCGCTAAGGAAGCCTTAGAAAACGCTGAGGCTGCAATCGAAGCAAGGGAAAAAGGTCAAGAGGCGAAATGCAACAAGTGCTACAAGTCATTATTTGGAACTAAATTTCCAAATAGAGAAGTCAAACAGGCCAGAGCGAGTACAGAGCAGTTTATTGAAGAATTATATCCATCTATGGATGTTACAGATAACTATATTGAGATTGATTGTCAGATAAAAGATGATTTAGTGACCAAAATGTTATCGACGCTTCGTTATAACGGCGGCAGAATTGGTCATCAACGCAAGCTTCACTTTTTTGTGAAGGATACGAATATCATTGGTGACTATGAGGTTAAATGGAAGGTTCGAAATAGAGGCCCTATCGCAGATAGGGATAATAGTCACAGAGGGCAAATACTCGACGATGATGGCACTAAAATACGCGTAGAGACGGCAAGCTTTCAAGGCGATCACACTGTTGAGTGTTACGCAATCCGTAAAGATACTGTAATAGCGCGACACCAAATCACTGTCCCAATTGAATAGGAACCATCCGTTGAACGAACAGAAGATTAAGACGCAAATCGCGAGAGAGTATTACAATGTAATTTATGGCGCAAAACTTCATTTTGCATCCTTTGATTTATGTGAAAAGTTACCGACCTTCATCAGTGTTATTTCCCTTACTTTCGGTGTGTTGGGGTTGGCTTTTAGTGAATTTAACAGTCAGTCTCTTGGAGCAATATTACTTATCATTGGCATTATAGGAATCTCGTTAAAGCCAAGAGAACTGCAAAAAGATGAGTATAAAGCAACGGGCGATAAGTTAAATCAGGTTGGAAAAAGACTAGAGAATCTTTATTGCGAAATCGAAGAAAAAGATAAAGACTCCGTGGCGAAAGCTAGAGCTGAGCTATCCCAATTGCAGAAAGAACATCACGATATTGGGACTATGGCACCTGTACTACTCTCCTCTTGGTACGCTCATTACAAATTATTTTCTGAGCATAATAGCGACTGGATGTGCAGGGAGCTTGAACTCGGCTTTTTCGACAAAGTACCTTTAAGCCTACGAATTACAATAATATGTTTAATTTTGCTAACAGTTCTTTTTCTTAATCCATTTTGTCTAACAACCGATTTGCTTAATAGAGTGACTTCATCCTCTGAACAATGCTGTAAAGAGGAAGCGGTGACTGCCCCATCGCTTAAATCCACCAAGAATACTAATTAGATTAACTTCTCAGACTGCCAACTTAATCGACTAAATCTCATATAATCAAGGAGCTGGATTATGAGCCTTATCAAAGTATCTGACATTTATGATAATAAACGACTGAAAAAAGCACTAACCCAACTGGGTGATTATGTATACGCTTATTATGAGCCAGATAAGATAGAGCCCTTTTATATAGGGCTCGGTGTAAGAGAGCGAGTCTTATCACATTGGAAGAATGCGATAAAAGAGCCTACTAAAAGGCAAGAGCTACGCATAAGAGAGTTACTAGAGGATGGGCGATATCCATTAATTCGCTTATTAGCTTATAATCTTGAGAGTACGTGTGAAAAACCAAATGCGCTTGTTGAGCGCGTACTAATCGAAACCTTCGGTATAGATACGCAAGAACGATTGCAGTTTGATGGCACGAACAGGCTGAAAAACCATACTCCTACTTTATTGCAGGAAAAAAATGAGAATAAAAAGACACCTCCTTTATCGATAGAAGCAGCACTGTGCCAAATTGAGCCAAATGAAAGCTATACTGCATCGCGACTTCAGGAGTGGTGCGATGATAATAAAACAGCACTTTTGGTTGTCGGTCTATCAAAGACATACAAGACTTCATACATACAAACCGAACTCGCAGAAATGGCGCGGATGTATTGGAACTTGGAGAAGTTTAGCAACACAACATTACCTAAATTAAAAGCAGCAAAGCGCATTTGCTTATTAGGTTGGAGCAGCAAGGCAAATCTAAACTCTTCTACACCTTACATTGTCGGGGCATGGACTTCGAACGGAAACAGATTGTCAAAAAACAGTAATGGAGCAAATGCCAGGTACGTATTAAATGTCGACGAAGATATAGCCGTTAAGCAACAGTTTATCGGAGCAACATTAGCTGGCGCAGGGAATAATTGGCAAGGCCCGAGGGTTTTCATACCTCATTTTGAAGAAAGTTAAGCCCTCATCAAATGGTTAAATAGTAATGGATATACAAAGCAGTCTTCCCATTTCATTTACCGTAGTAGGGCGTGAGTGGATTCTAAATGAAACCGGTATTGAACCAGAAGAGCTCCAAAAAATATATGCGGGACCGACAAGCTGTTATGTAAAACAAAATAACACTTATGAAGAAAATGGAAATATATTTGCTGCGGGGACCATTGTCGGCTTTTTGACTGCCGATGACTATTCTCAGCTAAAAAAAATTCAAGCCCAAGTAGACTTTCCTTTAGAGTTTATATTACACGCTCCACAATGGAATGTGACGAGTTATCCAATCCTGACAATTCAGAAATCTAACCTTAGAAAAGCTCAAAAAAAATACATACGCCCAGAGTTTAGCCATAACAAAGCGTCACCTATCACACAGAGGCAATACAGCAAGCAAAAACATCCAATATCCAAAGTTGCCTTCGCCCCTAAAAGAAACTTGGAATCATTTTTTCAGAAGCACAATAATAAGACCGGAATCTACTGCATTTATTCGAATGACTTTGCTACTTACATTGGTCAAGCCCGAGATATAGGTAAACGGCTCAGGCAGCACGTACGAACCTTGAATAATGGTAAGCATCATAACGATGGGTTGCAGCATGCATGGAATACCAAAGGTGCTAGTAAGTTTACGTTTTTTGTTATTAATGAATGCAGAGAAGATGATTTAGATGAGTTTGAGCAACTATACATCAAGAAATATAGAACATTTGAGTTTGGGTATAACAACACGCCCGATGGGCAGGGGGGCAAACCCGTAGCCGACGACGCTGAGCCTATTTTCTCTAATAGCTTAAGTTCTAGCAGTGAGGGTAGCGATGAACTCTCTATATATCAAAAGTCTTGTCATGAGACTCTGAATTGCGCACCGCCTGAACATAAAAGCACTGAGGCTTCCACTGTAAGGAATATACACTTTCAAGAGGCTCGATATGCTGGCGAGAGCAACGCGTCTGTAAATATTGAATCAAAAGATAACAATACTAACTCTAACGGGGGAACTCCCGAGGTATTTGAAAATACACGAGCCAAAAATGTTAGCGATAAATACGATGCTCCTGATTCGATAGCCCCAGCCAGATCCGGCCCTCAGCACTTAACCAAAGAGATTATTGCTGAAAAAGTGCGGCTTATTAATGCTAGCAAGAAGCGTTCTAAAAGTAAGCGGATTTCTGGAAATACTATTGCAATGAAGAGTTCAATTAAAACCTCTGAAGGCAATTGTATCGTTACTAGAAAACGCTTAGACGCGTTGCTTATTGACATAGAGCGTTACATAACTCCGCCTAGGCGAAAATTATTAACTTCTATTAGAGGGCTTCGTTTAGTCAAAAAGTTGAAGCTGGACGCCATCATTATGAGCGAGGTTTGTGGACGAGTAGCGGAGCTCTCAGAGCGGCTTGACCGCTCTGCTGTCCATCTGAGTAAATATGATATGCAAGATTTTGAAAAGCGTTTGCTAAAGATAAAGCAAACTTTGAGTATTTAGCTCAACAATTAAAAGGGTTCCCTGTCGGACAATACAAGTTATGACGCTAACGATAAGCTAGAAATCGTTGGTATTTAAAAATGCAATGCGGTGATGAATTAATCGAGCCCTTCGCGTTAGCCGAGAATGTCTGATTTTCGCGAATAATTTAGTGCCATTCAGATTGAATATTATTAACTTGGGCAATTAAGCTAACCTTGGTGGCTACTCTCTTTGCACACAAATTGGTGTAAATGCGGGTTATAGTTGTGTGTTCGCGATGACCTGTAAAACATGCGACAATCGGTATGGTTAACCCCATTTCTAACATACGGCTAATGCCTTCCGTCCGGAGGTCATGTAACGAGAGGCCTTTAATACCGGCACTTTTTACGAACTTCGTAAAGTCCGTGGACATAGACTTTGCCTTTATATGAAAAATGGGCTCTTTTAAGGAGAAGTCGTGAGGACGGAGTTTTAGAAAAAGCTTTTTCGTTTTATCGAGCATCGGTATTGATTTTACCAAGCCTTTTCGCTTTCCTCTTTGTTTGAGTATAACAAGGTTAATTGTTGAGTTTTCAATATCTACATCCTCCCATGTAAGAGAGAGCAACTCTGAACAGCGCAATGCTGTACTAATGTATAGCCGAAGTATTAGCGTATAATTTTGTCTTAGAGCTCTATTTTTTTTGGTTGCGTAAATTCCTTTAAGTAATAGCTTCCATTCACCATGCCTCAAGCGCCTCTCTTTTTCACCAGACCCTTTAATCTGCCCGCTTTTTCGGAGTAGTCGGCCAGCATTTATTAGAGCACTATTATCGAACGCGATATCTAGATGCGCATTAACATCATTGATAACGCGATTGATAGCAGACATGTCGACATTAAGCGTACTGGCACTAGGTTTGGTAAGTGATTGAGCGCGTTGCGCCATATATCGAGATAGAGTTGTATAATCTAATTTGTTTACTGGAGTCCTAACAATATCGTATTTGAGCATATGTTTTAGACTCGCAATGGTACTTGCAGCTGGTTTGTAGGGTACACCGCGAATGGCGTCAAGCCAAAACAAAATGTACATCTTGAGCTGTGATGAAGTCGAGATTGCTTTCTCTGTTCGTTTTATAACAGTGTTTTTTCCGGCAGGCCCTTTGTTCTTTATGGCTCCGTATGTCTTTATCATCTCCGAGCGCCATGCGACTGCATCCTTTTCATTATCGAATTTTGCTTCTCTATCTATTTTATGTTCGTTGTTTCTATAACGACAAATATACCTGTTATTCTTAAATTGAATTACAGGTCGAATATGGTTTTTAACTAACTGTTCTAAAAGCATTGTTGGTATAACAGGGGGCAGCCGTTGTTTTTTAATTACACGATGTTCCTACTTTTATTTATTTGAATCAATAGGTTGGGTTTTTGTTATGTCGTGAAACACTGGTTGTGTTCCACGGGAGAGATTGTAATTCATGCGTTTTTCTGAGCTATTCCTGGCAGCGAAATTAAAAAACCGATGTTTTACATTATTTTATGAAGCGCCTAAAACAAAGCGTGATGGCAGTTATTGTTACAATAACTGCCATTTTGCGTGTTAATGCGGCTATTTGCCGATGTAGAATTATTTTTTATTAGTAAATTTCTTTTAGTTATATGTTGGGGTTAAGAAAGCTACTTTTAATATTATTCAATTAGTTAGATTCCTTACATCATTTTACGCTCTAAAAAATGCTGAGGTCTGATATTTACATAAACTCGCCACAAAACATTCAAGTCGCGGTGCCCCGTCACTCGCGCTGTTTCTTCTACTGAGTAACCCATCTCAATCAGTCGACTTGCGCCTTCGCGTCGTAGATCGTGATAGCGAAGATCGGAAATATTTAGCTTATTTCGGGTTCGCCGAAAGCCCGCTGTAATCGAACGAGAATTAAATGGGAATATACGCTCGTCAGTCTGAGGCTGTCTCAAAATGATATCTAGCGCATCGCCAAGAAGTGGTAGAATGCAGTGATTGCCAATGCTGCCATTCGGATTTTTTCTATCCCTCACAACAATCGTTTTTTGCTTTATATCTAAATCTCGCCATCTAAGTTTGCAGACTTCGCTTATTCGACAACAAGTGAGTATCGATATGAGAAAAATATCGTGATATGGAATTAAACAGCAGTGATGTTGCTGCTTTTCTTTTAACGCATCTAATAGTATTTCAAACTCGTTTCCTTCTAGTCTGCGCTCTCTTTCGTTGCTACGTGAAATTAGCCTTAAGTCGTGGAGCGCAGGGTAAGCATCAACGATAGGGCGGTCGTCTACGTTTATACCAAACATACTTTTACCGACACGAAATACTTTTCTGATGCAGCTAACGTCAACAGAGAGTGTAGCAGGCGAAGGGGAAGAGTCAGACGTTTTGCGTTCAAGGCAATAGCTCACCACATCACTAGCGTTAATTTTAGACACGAGCATTTTCGCAAAGTCGCTTTTAGCTATATTTTGCAGTGTATAAAGTGCAGTTCTGCCAATAGGTCTATTACTATTTTGCTTCGCATCAAGATACTTAGTTATTAACTCTGCTACGGTGCAATCAACTAGCTCCATGTCGACATCAACTAAGTGCCGTTCAATTTTGTGAACCATGCCCTTAGCCCACTTCACTGCGGCTGCCTTGTTTTGAAATGTTTTCGATTTTGAAAAAGTAATAACTCCCGACTCTTTGTTTCTTACTCTCACGCGATAGACATTGATATTTTTTCTCGTCGTCTTAGTAATGCTATAATACGCCATCTTATTTTCCGCCTAAAAACTTGGGCCCCAAAAAGACTCTTTTTGGACCCCGATACAGTGAAAATAAGGAATTAAAGGGATAAATACCGCATTTGGTATTTACTCGAAGAGTTAAATATTATCTATACAAAACATAGGCTTAAATTGAATACTACTGTTCAAACTCTTGACCGAAGATTCTCTGTCGCTCCAATGCTGGATTGGACAGACAGGCATTGTCGCTATTTTTTACGTTTAATGTCTAAGCATACGCTTTTATATACGGAAATGGTTACAACAGGGGCGATCATTTACGGTAAAGGCGACTATTTAGGGTACAACAAAGAAGAGCATCCTATCGC
>VAOV01018918.1_pt1 | contig 14447 bp, 9 predicted proteins | sample 3393941 | NCBI WGS metagenome assembly VAOV01 (sample SAMN08290427, study PRJNA428436) | hydrothermal vent metagenome | isolation source: Deep-sea hydrothermal vent chimney | place: Indian Ocean: Southwest Indian Ridge | depth 2398 m m
CAGGAAGTCAAGAGTCAACACCTCGCGATCTGCTGGGCGATTGATGTGAGTCAATCGTAAGCAACCAGGAAACAAATCGGCGTTGCAGTCGCGCAGGCTGGTGACCACGTAGCGGGTGTTGAAGCCACGCTCGATGGCGCTGCTCTTTCAGGCGGTCTACCTGACGCTGCACGAGGTGCGCGAGGAGATTCCTAATCGGCCGCTCTATCGCCTGGGCTTCCTCAACCAGGAGGTGGAGATGAAGAGTCTCAACGAGGCACTGCTGCCGGTGCTGGGGCTGCCGGGTCTGCTCAGGGAGAGGGGCGGGCCCTCGCGCAGCTAAAAGCCAAAGGTTACGCCGACAAGTACCGCGACCGGGGCATGCCGATCTACCTGCTGGGCGTGGAGTTCTCGAAGGAGCAGAGCCAGGTCGTGGCCTTCGAGGTGGAGGAGGCGCGGCAACGATGAGCGTGGGGGATCGTGGTAGCATTATGTTCCCTGTAACATCGACCTCAAGGAGCCAATATGTCGGAGCGTTATCCTGAAGACCCTGCCCTGGATCTGTACTTGGCTCTGATGGAAGTGGATTGGCCGACCGTCTTCGATGCCGCCACCCTATCGCGTGGGTTGGGCTATGCCCACAAGGGGCGTGTGCATGATGGGTTCAACCTGCAGGTCGGCAGTGACATGCTGGGAATCTTCGGGCGCGTTGCCGGTGGCCGCAAGCAGTCCTACATGACGCGGGCTTATCTTGACCCCAAGGATCTCGACAAGGGGCTCTTTACCCTCTGCAACTGCCAGGTCGGCGTGCGCTGCAAGCATGCCGTGGCGCTGATCGAGACCTTCATGAATCAGATGGGCGAGGAGGGCTTCGCCTCGCCGGAGGAAAGCCTCGAGCCGTCTCCCGGTTCGCCCCCTGCGCCACCGCTTGCCAAGCGCTCGTCGTCGGCCGAACTGGCGTCGGCCAAGCGCGAGCGCCTGAAGCGCGACTGGGAAGCGTGGCTGAAGCGGGCGGATCGGCCTGCCTTGCAGGAGGAACCAGAAGGGCGGCGCGTCGGCGATGAGTATCGCCTCGCCCTGTTTCTGAGCGCGCCCGGTGCCTATCGTGAGCCGGTGCTGCGGGTGGTGCCGGTGTGGGTGCGTCCGTCGCGCCAGAGCCATCGCCACTCGGGGTGGGTGGCGCCACGGATCATCGAGGCGGCCTCCGACCTGGTGCCAGTGCCCGAGGGTGGTTGGCCTGCGGCCCAGGAGGAGGCCCTGACACTGCTTTTGCACGGCCCTCAGGAGTCCACTTTGATATCAGGTCAGATGCGCCGTGCGGCGGTCATCGACCAGCCACTGCAGGGGCGGGCGCTGTGGAATCTGCTTGAAGGCGATGAGCTCCCACTGCTGTTCCATGAAAAGCAGACGGGCCCCGTTCTTGAACTGGGCCCTGCCGGGCAGCTGGCGCCTCGCTGGCAGGCGGATGAAGAGGGGGTACAGCATCTGGCGCTGGATACGCAGCCAGAAGGATTGCTCTCGCAAACGGCGCTTGTGCTGCGTAGTGGGCGCGAGTTGTGCTACCTGGACGTTGAGCAGGGCTTGTTCGGCCGCCTGGCCGGTAGTCCCGAGTGGCTTAAAAGGGTGGCGCAGGCGCCGCCGCTACCCCCCGAGATGAGTGGCTGGTTGAGTGAGCGCCTGGGTGAGGCGCCGGCACTGGCCGAGACATTGCCGGCGCCGCATCAGGTCGAGGAGCGCCAGCTGGATGATGTGGTGCCGCGGCTCAAGGTCACCATGCAGGTAGCCGCAGGTCAGCTGGGCTTTCGTGACGGTGCACCTCTGCCGCGCTGGGTGGAAGTCGGTGCGGCGGTGGTGGGGCTTGACTATGCTGGTATCGAGGTGGTCCCGGAGCCCGGCGACTGGGTGCAGGGGTACCGTGATGGCCAGCGACTCAAGATCAAGCGCGATGCCGAGGCGGAGTTGGCGCTGGTGCGCGGGCTGCCATCGGGCATGATCACCCTGGAGTGGCTGCGCGAGGCCGAGCTGGTGCCGGCCTATCTGAAGCTGCCTGACTGGTCGCTGCTGCTGCCGAATGCCGAGGGTCCTCCGGCCACGATCCTCGAATGGTCGACCCACCTGGCCGGCCCCGATGAGTGGTGGGAGATGATCGCCCGGCTGCGCCAGGCGGGTTGCCTGGTTCACTTCAGCGACGACTTTCCCGAAGAACCCACCTATGTGGAGCCGGACGATTGGTACGGCGAGCTGGAGCCGGCCGGCAACGGCTGGTTCGACCTGGCGCTGGATATCGAGGTGGAGGGCGAACGCCTCAACCTGCTGCCGATCCTGCGCCGCCTGTTTCGGGATCCCGGCTTTCCGCTGGAGCCGGCCGCTGATGAACCAGAGGACGCCAGCTGGACGCTGGCCCTGCCGGAGAATCGCCGCCTGGTGATGCCGCTCTCGCGCCTGCGCTCGCTGATGGCGCCCATCCTCGACTGGTTGAATGATGAGAGCGACCCCGAGGCGGCGGTGCGCCTGCCGGTGACCGCCGCCGAGAAGGTAGCGCCCCTGGCCGAGCACGAGTGCTGGGCGGGACGAGACGACGTGACCAAACTGGCCCGGCGCCTGCGCGAGCTGCCCGCCAGCCTGCCGGCACCGCCGGGCTTAGTTGGCGAGCTGCGTGACTACCAGGCCCGAGGCATCGCCTGGATGCGCTTTCTCTCCGAGCTGGGCACCGGCGGCATCCTGGCCGACGATATGGGCCTGGGCAAGACCGTCCAGGTATTGGCTCATGTGCTCGATGAGCGCGCCCGCGGGGCGCTGACCGGCCCGACCCTGGTGGTGGCGCCCACCAGCCTGGTGGGCAACTGGTGCGCCGAGGCTGAACGCTTCGCCCCCGAGCTCAACGTCGTCGCCCTGCAGGGGGGGAAGGCTCAGCGCGAGCGCCAGTTCGAGGAGGCGCTTCCCGGTGCCGACCTCGCGGTGACCACCTATGCGTTGCTGATCCGCGATCTCGAACGCCTGCGCGAGCACGACTTCGGCCTGCTGGTGCTTGACGAGGCCCAGGCGATCAAGAATGCCGCCAGCCAGACCGCGCGGGCGGTGCGCGAGCTCAATGTGGCCCGCGCCATCGCCATGACCGGTACGCCACTGGAAAACCACCTGGGTGAGCTGTGGGCGCAGCTCGATGCCGTGGCCCCGGGCGCCCTGGGCAGCCAGCAGTGGTTCGGTCAGCGCTTTCGCACCCCCATCGAGAAAGAGGGCGACGTCGAGCTGCGCCAGCGGCTCTCCCGGCGCATCGCTCCGCTGATGCTGCGCCGGACCAAGCAACAGGTGCTCGCCGAGCTGCCGGAGAAGACCGAGACCCGTCGCGAGGTCACCCTGAGCGGCGCCCAGCGCGAGCTCTACGAGAGCCTGCGCCTGGCCCAGCACCAGCGGGTGCAGCAGGCGGTGGCCGAGCGCGGCCTGGCCGCTTCCGGCATCGTGATGCTCGATGCGCTGCTCAAGCTGCGCCAGGTGTGCTGCGACCCGCGGTTGGTCAAACTGGAGAGTGTGCGCAAGACCAAGCGCTCGGCCAAGCTGGAGCAACTGCGCGAACTGGTGGGGCCCTTGGTGGAGGAGGGGAGGCGCATCCTGATCTTCTCCCAGTTCACTGAGATGCTCACGCTGATCGGTGAGGCGCTGGAGAAGGACGGCATCCCCTTCACCACCCTGACCGGCGACACGCCGGGCAAGACCCGCACGCAGCGGGTGGCGCTGTTTCAGCAGGGCGAGATCCCGGTATTTCTGATCAGCCTCAAGGCCGGCGGTACGGGCCTGAACCTCACCGCCGCGGACACCGTGATCCACTACGATCCCTGGTGGAATCCGGCGGTGGAGGCCCAGGCCACCGGCCGCGCCCACCGCATGGGCCAGCAGAACCCGGTGTTCGTCTATAAGCTGGTATGCGCCGGCACCGTGGAGGAGCGCATCCTCGACCTGCAGGCGCGCAAGGCCGATCTCGCCGCCTCGATCCTTGAGGGTGGCGCCGAGCACAAGAGCGACGGCCCGCTATTCGACGAGGAGGATCTGGCGCTGCTCTTTGCGCCGGTAGTGTAGTGAGATGGGTTAAGAAAAAATCCCCCTCTGGTTGTTGGCTGAAGATTTTCCTGCTGAAGTGAACGAAATACCTCGCTTCCTGAGCATGAAGATGAAAAACGTTGGTGATGTGCACCTTCATGGGCACCTGGCGCTGGGCGTCCTGCCGCCGGAGCGAGCGCCTGCCGATGACGATCTCCTCTCGCATCTGTTGTTTGCTCTGAAGCATGAGGGCGTGGGCCTGGCCATTCTTTCCGAGACGCTCCCTTATCTCTCGGTCGAATCGCTAGTTGCGGCACTGGAGGCCTTGACTGGTTTGGTGGCGGTATTGGTCTGGGGAAGAGGTATACGAAGAGGTATACGGAGCACAGCCCCGTTATAGCTATTGCTCGCGGCGGTTCTCGTGCAGCTGCTGAGCTGGTCAATGATGGCGGGGCAGCACACGCCATACCCTGATGTTCTGGGGCCTCGCACTTCTGGGGCTGATGCTGGTGGTCTCGGTGGGTGAGTATGGCATTGCTCACTGGCGTCAGGCTTTCGATAACCCGCGATTTCGGCCCGACTTTGGTGTAATGAATGCCCCGCATCCTGCGATGTTCTTCGGAGCAACAATGTTGGCGGGCGTGAGCTTCGCTGCGCGTTGCTGGCGTTCGGGGAGGTGGGCGTGGACTCGGCACTTGGGCTGGCTGAGTGTCAATGGCTTCCTGACCGAACACGCCAGTATGGCCACCTACACAATACTACACTAGAGGTTCTGGTTGCCTATGGCGTGTTGGGTCTTAGTGTGATGATCGTGCTTGGGGCTTAGGTTGGTCTAGTACTACAGTCGTAACTGAATAAGCTACAATGCATGTGGTTGATATGGAAGCGATTACAGGGTGAAGGATGCAAGAACTGGATCTTTCTGTCTCAGCATTGTTGGATGACCTGGCAGAGCGGTTAGGCCCGCTCTTTCCGCGTTCGGAAACGCGCGCTCGAGCTCTACGTTACATCCAGGGGCTGCTCAGCCAGTGTGAACGTAAGAATAGCTGGCATCTTGCCGAATGGCTCGGCGATGCCACCCCAGATGGGGTACAGTACCTGTTGGATCGTGCCCGCTGGGATGCGGACGTAGCACGCGATATTCTCCGCCAATGGGTCATCGATACGCTGGGCTCGCCTAAGGGTGTCCTAGTCCTGGACGAGACCGGCTTTACCAAGAAAGGCCAGCACTCGGCCGGCGTGCAACGCCAGTACAGTGGCACCGCTGGCCGTATCGAAAATAGTCAGATCGGGGTCTTTCTTCTCTACGCTAGCCCGGCGGGACATGCCTTCCTGGATCGCGCCCTGTACTTGCCCAAATCCTGGACACTGGACCGCGAGCGTTGTCGGCGTGCGGGCATCCCTGATGACGTCGAATTTGCCAGCAAACCCGAGCTCGCTCGCCGGATGCTGGAGTGCGCGATGGATCAGGACATACCGGCCGCCTGGGTGACGGGGGATAGCGTCTATGACGGTAACCGCAGCCTGCGTCTGTGGCTGGAGGAGCGCTCACAACCCTTTGTTTTAGAAGTGGCTTGTAACGAATCCTTGTGGTGGCAGAGCTTCCACTACACGCGAGCGGACGAGATCGCAGCGGCATTGCCGGATGACGCATGGCAGACCCTATCCGCTGGCTCAGGCAGCAAGGGCGAACGCTGGTTTTGCGATAGTCAGAGATGAGGAGGTGAATGTCATAACCCACGTTATGAAAGGAGCCATCCTAGGTTGCAAGCGCAGAAAGGTTCGCTACCCTATCTACTGCGCTGTGTTTCTAAATGAGACACGTTTTAACTGAAGTTTAATCATACAAGGAGTGGATTAGATGACAGTCAGCAATACACCGCTTAACCATGTGACCGCCCACAAACAGTATAGCGAGATGGCCGACGTGCCCACGGCGGGCAATGCCAGGGTGGTAGACGCTTATCCCACACGCTTGGCCCAAGCCCCTGCATCACTCACACAGCCCCGCCAGGATGGCGTCGTAAAAGGGCGTGCGCTACCGGGACCGCTGAGTGAGGCTCAGCTCGATGAGTTCGAACGCAAGGGATATTTGTTCATTCCCAATTTGATCGATGGCGAAGAGCTGGAGGCGCTTCGCAAAGAGATGAATGCCCTGCTGAGCAACGACGCCTATCGCGATAAGGCGTTCAGCATCACCGAGCCAGAAAGCCATGAGATTCGCTCACTATTTGCCGTGCATCGCCTTTCTGAGCGATTAGGGGCGCTTGCCAGCGACGAGCGCGTGGCTGGTGCGGCTCGTCAGATCATCGGTGACGACCCCTACGTGCATCAGTCGCGTATCAACTACAAGCCGGGCTTTGCCGGTAAAGGCTTCAATTGGCACTCGGACTTCGAGACCTGGCACGCTGAAGATGGTATGCCCAACATGCACGCGGTCAGCGCCTCGCTGATTTTGACCGACAACCACGAGTTCAATGGCCCGCTGATGTTGATTCCGGGCTCGCATATGGAATTCGTGCCTTGCCAGGGAGAAACGCCGGAAGACAACCACAAGCGCTCGTTGAAAGCGCAGGAAGTGGGCGTGCCGAGCCCAGAGGCGTTGACACACTTGGTCGATAAATACGGCATCGATGCCCCCAAAGGGAAAGCTGGCGGGCTGCTGTTGTTCGATTGCAACACGCTGCATGCGTCCAACGCCAACCTCTCGCCGGATCCGCGCAGCAACGTGTTCTTCGTGTTCAATCGGCCCGATAACCGCTGCGTTGCCCCGTTTGCCGCGCCTAAACAGCGTCCTTCGTTCTTGGCGCATGGGCCTGAGGAGAGCGGGTATCCTGAGGCATAAGCGATCCAGATACTCCTGCAATTCGGAAATACGCGGTCGATACTGTGGAACATGGGCATGGCTGGGGTAGACTAATGCGCCTGTCGTTGCGAATACGGCACGCATAACGAGAAGGAGAAGACCCGCCATGCGTTTTGTTCCACAGTTTACCGATGGTCAGGAGTTTCCCCACGCGCTGGGCAAGGTCATCTGTGTCGGCCGCAACTATGCCGAACATGCCAAAGAGCTGGATAACCCGGTTCCCAGTGAGCCGCTGCTGTTCATCAAGCCCGCCACTAGCGTGGTGGACTTAACCAAGCCTCTCGACCCGCCATTTTCGCGAGGCGATGTTCATTATGAAGTCGAGCTGGCGCTACTGGTAGGGGAGACCCTCACCCACGCCACGCAAGATGAAGCCGAGCGTGCCATTGCAGGCATTGGCCTTGCGATGGATTTAACCCTGCGCGATGTGCAAACCAAGTTAAAAGAGAAAGGCCACCCTTGGGAAATCGCCAAGGCCTTTGATGGCGCCTGCCCGCTGTCGCCTTTCTTGCCGCTGAGCCGCGTGCCTAACTGGAACGCGCTGACCTTCACCCTAGAAATCGACGGTGAAGAGCGCCAGCACGGCGAAGGCGCGGATATGATTTTTGCTATTCCCACGCTGGTGGCAGAAATGAGCCGTCACTTCACCCTGGAGCCAGGCGATGTGATTTTGACCGGCACGCCTGCCGGAGTCGGCGAGCTACCCCGCGGCGCGGCGCTACGCTTAACGCTGACTGGCGGCCTGGAGATTTCGACCAGCGTCGTTGAGTAACGACCTGCTCACGGGTTCAGCACGCAAAACAAAGGCCACCGATACGCTCGGTGGCCTTTTTTGTGAAACGCGTTAAGCCGGTGAAGGGTTACTCCAGGTAGGTGTAGCCCTCTAGGCCTTCGGTCAGGCTAGCGGCAAAGTGCGCCTGCTCTTCCGGAGAGAAACCGCTTGTGACCAGCTGCTCGGTGAGCTTCTGTTTCAGTACGCAGGCATCGAAATTCACGTAGGCCAATACGTTGGCCACCGAATCCCCCGCCTGCGGGTTAGAGAGCACCCACTCGCCATCTTCACCTAGCGCTGCATCCACCGAATCGGTATCGCCGAACAGGTTGTGCAGGTCGCCAAGAATCTCCTGGTAGGCGCCCACCAGGAAGAAGCCTAACCAGCGCTCGTCGTCATTGGCCCACTCAGGCAGCGGCAGGGTGGTTTCTACCCCTTGGCCATCCACATAGCTATCGATACGGCCATCAGAGTCGCAGGTGATGTCCTGGATCACCGCACGGCGGGTGGGCGCTTTGTCCAGCCCACTGAGTGGTAGCACGGGGAAAATCTGCTCGATGCCCCACACGTCTGGCACTGACTGGAACAGCGAGAAGTTAACGAACAGCTTGTCGGCCAATTTTTCGGCCAGCTCGTCCATGATTTCCCGGTGCGCGCGGTTGCGGGTATCCAGCTTTCCACGCAGGCGCGTGCAGGCGGCCATGTAGAGGCGCTCGCCTTCGGCGCGGGCGTTGATGCTGCTCAGACCCAGAACGAAACGGTCGTGTAGCTCGCTAACTGCCTGCAACAGGTCGTGCCACGCCTCGACCAGCACCCGCGGTTCTTGGGTCTCGGCCAACTGGTCGAACACCCGCCACAGCTCTTCTACCTGCGGATCTTCTTCCTGGGTTGTGCGCTCTGGCGGCGTGTCGTTGACGCGCTCTTCACCAATGACATTGGTGATCAGCACTGCATGGTGGGCGGTGAGCGAACGGCCGGACTCACTGATCAGGTGCGGTTGGGGCAGGTCAGCCTCCTGGCAGAGCTGGGAGAACGCGTTGACCACGTTGCGGGCGTACTCCTGCATGGAGTAGTTCGCCGAGCAGTAGCTGCGCGAGCGGGTGCCTTCGTAGTCGATCCCTAAGCCGCCGCCCACATCGACGGTGTCGATGGGCGCGCCCAGGCTCATCAGGTTTTGATAGAAGCGCGCGCACTCCCGCAGGCCGCGCTGAATATCGCGAATGTTGGCGATCTGCGAGCCTAGATGGAAGTGCACGAGCTGCAGGCTCGCCAGAGCATCCTGGGCGCGTAGGGTTTCGACCACTTCCAGAATCTGGCTGGCGGTGAGACCGAACTTCGACTTCTCACCGCCAGTATTCTGCCACTTGCCTTTACCCACCGAGGCTAGTCGCGCGCGCAGGCCAATGCGCGGGGTTACGTCCAGCTCGCGGGCCTCTTCTAAAATCAGCTCCAGTTCGGAGAGCTTCTCCACCACCAGATACACTTTGTGGCCGAGCTTCTCGCCCAGCAGCGCCAGGCGCACGTACTCGCGGTCTTTATAGCCATTGCAGACGATCAGTGACGAACCGCCGTCGGAGAGCGCCAGCACCGCCAGCAGTTCAGGCTTGCTGCCCGCTTCCAAGCCCACACGGCCATTACCCCGCTCAGAGGTAGCGAGAATCTCTTCTACCACCCGACGCTGCTGGTTCACCTTAATCGGGTAAACCGCGGTATAGCCGCCCTGGTAGTCCACGTCCTGCATGGCGGCGTCAAAGGCACCGCAAAGCTGTTCGACGCGATCGTGAAGAATATCGCTAAAGCGCACCAGCACCGGTAAGCGTAACCCCGCCGCCTGTAACTGACGGACTAACGCACTGATAGGCAGCGCCGGGCCTTCCGCATCGCTGCCCAGCGGGCGTACCAGGGCTTGGCCGTGGTCGTCGACATCAAAGTAGCCGCTGCCCCACTGGTCCATGTTCCAAGTGCGGCGGGCACGCACGGCGGGGCTGCTGGTCGTTGCCATTTCACTCATGAAGATGCCTCTGGAATCGGGAGTGCGCCAAACGCGATGCGTGCTTTAAGAATCACGCGGAAGCGCTCGGGGTCGTGGGGAGTTAAGTCATGGGCCGGTGGGTCGACATACACCACCAGCAGCCGTGACAGCCAATAACGCAGTGCGGTCATACGCAGCATCGTCGGCCAAAGCGTGCGTTCGGATTCGGTCAGCGGGCGTCGCGCTTGATAGGCGCTTAAAATGGCGTTGTAACGCTCGGCGTTCAGCGAACCGTCCTCATTGGAGGCCCAGTCGTTGATCACGATGGCGAGATCAAACAGCAAGTCACCGGTGCAGCCGTTATAAAAATCGATAATACCGCCCAGGGCGTCGCCCTCGAACAGCGTGTTATCGCGGAACAAATCGCCATGCACTGCTCCTTGGGGAAGCTCGCCATGCTGGCTAAATTCGCTCTCGAAATCATCCACTGCGTTCTTCATCAGTGTTTGATCGTCAGGGCTGATGTAGGTGAGCACCTTATGGTGTACCGCCCGCAGCCAGTGCAGGTCACGGGGGTTGGGGCGATGCCCGGGAAAGTGCTGCGATACTTTATGCATCTGCCCAAGCGTGCTGCCCAGCGCTTGGCACTGGGCAAGGTTGGGGGCGCTGGGGTGCTTGCCCGGCAGGCGCGGGAACAGCAGCGCAGGCTTGCCCGCCAGGCTGTGCAGCGCCACGCCTTCGCGGTCATGAATAGTGCCGGGCACCGGTAAGCGGTGCTCGTCTAAGTAATCGAGCAACTCAACAAAAAACGGCAGCTCTTCGTGTTCGCCTTGCTCAAACAGGGTGAGCACCAGCTCGCGGCGGTCGGTGGTCACGAAAAACGTCGAGTTCTCCGTGCCGCCTGCCACGCCTTGAAGCGCAACAAAGCTGCCAACATCAAATTTTTCCAAAAACGCGGCGACCTGTGCGTCGCTAAGCGGGGTGAATACTGCCATGAGAATCTCGCCCAGGTTGCTAAGCCGATTATTGTAGCGGCTTGCCGCACGAGTTGGCAGCGTTGTGTGGTGAAGAGTAGCGAGTTTTAGGGCTCTTTTCTGCAGGCCCGGCGTTGAACGCGTATCATAGAGAGCAGACATCCTTACCGTTTTGCTGACTATGGAATTTGGTTATGGCCCGTGCCCCAATCGTGCTCGTCGATGGCTCTTCGTACCTCTACCGCGCGTTTCATGCGCTGCCGCCGCTAACGACCTCTAACGGTCAGCCGACCGGAGCCGTGAAGGGCGTGCTGAACATGCTCAAACGGCTGATGAAAGACTACCCCGATAGCCCCATGGCGGTGGTGTTCGACGCGCCGGGTAAAACCTTCCGCGATGAGCTGTATAGCGATTACAAGGCCCATCGTCCGCCCATGCCGGATGACCTACGCAGCCAGATCGAACCGCTGCACGCCTGTGTCAAAGCACTCGGCCTGCCGCTGCTGTGCATCGAAGGGGTCGAGGCGGATGACGTGATTGGCACGTTGGCGCACCAAGCCACTCAGGCTGGCCGCGACGCGGTCATCTCCACCGGCGATAAGGACATGGCCCAACTGGTGAACGGCCACATCACGCTGGTCAACACCATGAAAGAGGAAACCCTCGATGAAGCGGGCGTGGAGGAGAAGTTTGGCCTGCCACCCGCACTCATCATCGACTTCCTCGCACTGATGGGCGACAAGGTGGACAACATCCCCGGCGTGCCTGGGGTGGGCGAGAAAACCGCCATTGGCCTGCTGCAAGGTATGGGCGGCGGTTTAGACACGATTTATGGCGATTTAGAGCGCGTGACCACCCTCGGTTTCCGCGGCGCGAAAACGTTACCCAAAAAACTGGAAGAGCACCGCGAGCAAGCGTTTCTCTCCTATCAGTTAGCGACGATCAAAACCGACTGCGACTTGCCGGTGGGGTTGGATGATTTGGACATTGCCCACCCGGACCGCGAAGCGCTGGTCGAGCTCTACAAACAGATGGAGTTCAAACAGTGGCTCGCCGAGCTGCTGGAAGGCAACGACGAAGGCGTGGACGATGTGGCAGGCGGTGAGCCCGTCTCGGAAACAACCGACAGCACGACGGAAACGGCGCCGACCGAGCGCCACGACCATGTGATTACCGAGCAGGCCGAGCTGGAGGCGTGGCTCGAACGGCTCAACGAGGCCGAACGTTTCTGCTTCGACTTGGAAACCACCAGCCTCAACTACATGGATGCAGAAATTGTGGGTATCGGCGTGTCGCTGGAAGCCGGGGAAGCTGCCTATATTCCGGTGGCCCATGATTACTTGGATGCTCCCCAGCAGCTTGATCGCAAAGCGGTGCTGGCAGCGTTAAAGCCACTGCTGGAAGACCCGGCCAAAACCAAAATTGGACAAAACCTCAAATACGATATTTCCGTACTGGCGAACTACGACATTTCTGTCGTTGGCCCGTTTGCCGACACCATGCTAGCGTCGTATGTGCTCAACTCCACCGCCACGCGCCACGATATGGATTCGCTGGCGCTGAAGTACCTGGGCGAGAAAACCATTTCGTTTGAAGAGATCGCGGGCAAAGGCGCCAAGCAGCTGACGTTTAATCAGATTGCCCTAGAGCAAGCGGCTCCCTACGCCTGCGAGGATGTAGATATCACCCTGCGCCTACAGGACACGCTGCGTCCCCAAGTGGAGCGGGAAGGGCGCTTGGCCGAGGTGCTCGACCACCTTGAGCTACCACTAATCAGCGTGCTGTCGCGCATCGAGCGTAACGGCGTGGCCGTGGATGCCGAGCGCCTGTACGAGCAGAGCCAGCAGCTCGAACAGCGCATCCGCGAGTTAGAGAGTGAAGCTTTTGAGCTGGCGGGCCGCGAGTTCAACCTGGGGTCTCCCAAGCAGCTGGGCCAGATTCTGTTCGAAGAGCAGAAGATTCCGGTCATCAAGAAAACCCCCAAGGGCGCGCCTTCCACCGCCGAAGCCGTGCTGGAAGAGCTGGCGCTGGACTACCCCTTGCCCAAGGTGATCATGCAGCACCGTGGCCTGGCCAAGCTGAAGTCCACCTATACCGATAAGCTGCCGCGCCTGCTCAATAAAACCACCGGGCGGGTACACACCAGCTATCATCAGGCGGTTACGGCCACCGGGCGGCTGTCGTCGTCGGACCCGAACCTGCAGAATATTCCCATCCGTACCGAGGAGGGGCGCAAAATCCGCCAGGCGTTCGTGGCGCGCCCTGGCTACCGCATTGTGGCGGCGGACTACTCGCAGATCGAGCTGCGTATTATGGCGCACCTTTCGGAAGATAAAGGGCTGCTGGAAGCGTTTGCTGAAGGGCGCGATATCCACACCGCTACCGCGGCGGAAGTTTTTGGCACCTCGCTTGAAAAGGTGTCTGGCGACCAGCGGCGCAGCGCTAAGGCGATTAACTTTGGCTTGATTTACGGCATGAGCGCTTGGGGGCTGGCTCGTCAGCTGCGTATTGACCGTAGCCAGGCCCAAACCTACATCGACCGCTATTTTGACCGCTACCCAGGCGTCGCCCGCTATATGGACCGCATTCGTACCCAGGCGGCGGAAGATGGCTTTGTCGAAACCGTGATGGGGCGGCGTTTATACCTGCCAGAGATTCACTCGCAAAACCGCAACCGCCGCCAAGGGGCCGAGCGCACGGCCATCAACGCGCCGATGCAGGGCACGGCGGCGGATATTATCAAACAGGCCATGATTGATGTGGATGCGTGGCTAGCGGAAGGGGAGTTCGATGCGCTGATGGTCATGCAGGTACACGATGAATTGGTGTTCGAGGTGGCCGAGGCGCAGGTAGAGCGCTTTATTGAGCAAGTGCAGACACGCATGCAGGCCGCAGCATCGCTCAGCGTACCGCTGATTGTGGAAGCGCAAAGCGGCGCGAATTGGGATGAAGCCCACTAACGAACGAGAGAGCACTCGCCAATAACACACAACCCCCACAGCGGTCGCTGCGGGGGTTGTGTTGAGTACGTTACTTAAGCACCGGCTTCAAAAGCGTGTGCCCAAGTCGCGCTTAACGCCAGCCGACGCGGTCGAAGATACGTACCGCTTCCGGGTTGTTCTCACCCAGGATGCTGATGTTGATGTCGTCTTTAGCGAAATCGCCCCAAGACTCCAGCACTGGGTTTTTCTTCACGCCTTCTACCACCGGGAACTCGTAGTTACGCTCGGCCAGCACTTCCTGCGCTTGGTCAGAGGCCAGGAACTCCAGGAAGCGAATGCCGTTTTCCGGGTTTTGCGCGTTGGCGACCAGGCCTGCACCGCCGACGTTCACGTGGGTACCGCGGTCATCCTGATTGGGGAAGATCACGCCCACTTTGCGCGCGGCTTCACGCTCGGCGGCATCGTCAGAGTGCAGCAGGCGCACGTAGTAGTAGTGGTTGGCGACGGCGAGGTTACACTCACCGCTGGCAACGCCAAGAATCTGATCGGTATCACCGCCTTCGGGGTCGCGGGCCATGTTGTTCACAACGCCCTGGGCCCACTCCTGCGCGCCTTCCTCGCCGTGGTGCTCAATCAGCGATGCCAGCAGTGACTGGTTGTAGATGTTGTTGGAAGAACGGATACACACTTGGCCTTCAAACTGCGGGTCGGCAAGATCTTCGTAAGTAGAGATCTGGCTCGGGTCGAAGTTTTCGCGGTTGTAGTAGATCACACGGGCACGCTGGCTAAAGCCAAACCACATGCCTTCTGGGTGACGCATGGATTCCGGCAGGCGCTCGTTAAGTGCATCAGAGTTTACGCTTTGAAAAATACCGTCTTGCTCGGCGCGCCACAGGTTGCCTGCATC
>VAOV01027204.1_pt1 | contig 14406 bp, 15 predicted proteins | sample 3393941 | NCBI WGS metagenome assembly VAOV01 (sample SAMN08290427, study PRJNA428436) | hydrothermal vent metagenome | isolation source: Deep-sea hydrothermal vent chimney | place: Indian Ocean: Southwest Indian Ridge | depth 2398 m m
AAATACGCTGAAGACACTATCTTTATCCAAGATGGAACCAGGTTAACGCTCGACGCCGTTTCTTCTGATGGCCTAAAAGTCTCATCAAATTACTTTGGCAGCACTGTCAGCGAGTTTTACTCTGATAATGAACGCAAAGAAGCTTCGGAATACTGTTCAACGCAGGTTCGCACATAGCCACGGAAGCAAGCGCTCCAGCACCGCTTCTACATATAAAAAAGCCCTCATAAAGAGGGCTTGGAATTTAAAGCTAAAAATTACCAGCGATTATTTTCTACTTTGCCAGTACATCTCAATTGTTTTGCATAACCTACTAAAATAAAAGTATGCAATGACAAGGTAAGCAATTATTGGCTCAACTGAGAACATAGTCTCAATAAAATCGTAACTAATAGAGTTCATGGTTTTCACCAGATGTCTGTTAGCGCTTGACGCGAGGGCTATGAACTGCCCTTTTTTCATTTTTATTTAATTTTTATCACTGCGATTTTAAATAGCCGGACGCTTCTCAACGTTCAATCTTATTATACGATACTATGCGCGTTATGCCGCTCTTTTTTTGAACAGATGGAGCTAACTCCCTATATTATTTTTCAAAAATGGAAATACATCAGTGTAATCGAAAAAATCACGCCCAGGTGTTAAGGGCTTTTCGTTTTTCAATGCCCGTTTACTGCTTTCGTACTCTTCCGGCATAAACGTTTTCACTGTCACTACTCGAGAAACCCCGCCGAATTTATTCGGCTTAATTGTGTAGCTTAAGGGTATATAAAAGCCATCGATAATAATGTATTGCTGTGTTTGAGGAGATAAACCGTTAGCAATCGCTTTGTATTCATCAAGTGTATACCCCTCATTGTTTGCCCCACTGTTATAACGAGACAATTCAAGCGCGGCAAATAATAATTGGCGAGTAATTCTCTGCAGAAATTTCCAAAGGTCCGATGGCGTTTTCACCTCGTGACCGCACCGCATAATGAGCCTTACAAGCGAATGTTTTGAAAGCCCTACAAAGAAGACGCCAGCGCCCATCGACGTTTTAGGATTAGTAAACGTTAAATCAAAGGCAATTTTGTCGTAACTTTCAATTGGCATGCGAGGCGCATTAAGTGATGCCTTACTAGAAAACAAAACCCATTCACCCCATATAACTTCCCAATTCTTTGTATCTTTAAAGCGCTGTGAAATCAGTGTGGCTGATGAACGCTCCTTACACCTAGCAAGTACTGCCTTGCATTGTTTGCGATGGCTACCATGAACCACAAAGTCCGGCTCACTAAACTGATGATGCAGTTTGCGCATGATCCGGTTCACTAATCCTTTAGCAAGTGATTTATCCACCAGCTGACTCCTTTCTAGCCGTTTTAAAATTTGTTCTCGAATTAACTAACTTAACACTATACTTCAGACATAAATTAATCTTTTTACTCACAAACAATGCCGTCACCGTCCCTGTCATACATAAACTCATAAGCTGGGTGGCCTCTTTTAACAGGGGTAATGCCATGACTTCGAGCTTCAGCACAGGTAATCTTGCCGTTGTTGTTCGTGTCATACCGCTCTAAGGGGTTACTGGCGCCACTAGCAGCAAAGTCCATTTGCTCAGTGTGTATGTCCTCAAAGACCATTTCAAAACTTGAGCAGTTACTCATAACCTCTTCAAGGCTAGTTGCCTCTGCTCTATCAATCGTTAAGCCGTACTTTTTTCTTACAGCAACAACACTATGACTAAACCAACACTTATTTCTTTCCGGTAGCCATTCTCCGCCGTCGTAGCCACATTTACCACCAGCACCACATCGATTCACGTTAGGGGCTGCTAGAGTTAGATTTAGAGGGTCTGTAGCAAAAGCAATCCTCACTTCTGGTGTAGCCTTACAAAGGCCCGAATCATGCCCTTCAGAAACACTGACAATATGTTCGATATCTGTTTCGCTATCTGTCTTGAAGTATCTTCCAGTATAGGGGCCGTATACCTTCCCCCCCATTGAGCGGACAATCTCATCTTCTACAGACTGGGGATAAGGGTATTGGCTTTTCCTATCGAAGGGGGAGCACCGGTTCTCGGGTGCAACCTCTAGTCCTCTCCAGGTCTCAGCATTGCTAGCATCAATCACAAATAGTGTTACAAACATAATTAAAATGGAAAATCGCATGGTCTACCTCTGAGGGGCATAGGCTTTATTGACCTTAACCCCATTCGTTGTTTATTTATACTAGGCGGTAATGTCGCGCTTAAGGTGGAATGCTTCAAATGTCTTATTCAAAGCTTCATTGTTCCAACCCACATCTTTTGCAATCGGTGTAAGAGCATCAGCCGAGCTGATGTAATACACTGCACGGACGCCGTTTAGCTGCATATCTTCAGTTAATCTCCTCGCTGAAACTCCTATTGAAGTAATGAACTTAGCAAGCCTTTTTTCCATCACCATGTATGCACCATGCAACCCCATTGAAGAGACTGTGTAGCCAGCAAATAGAATTAACGCGGGGGTAATACCGGTGTTTCTGTATTTTCGGAGTAACGAAAAGCGGCTTACTTCACCGTTGCTTCTGTAGTTATTTATTCGAGCCGGGTGGAGTATATGGTCTTCCCCTAAGAGCTTACCAATTGGCAAATCAGCACCCAAGATAATTCTGAACGTTCCTATAAATTCACCCTCTGTTCTATCGAACATTAGATAGTACTTTGCAAGTTCATCGTGGCTGTTTATTTCTAATCCAGAAGTAGTTTCAGGTTCCCATTTAAATTCTTCACAATAAATTTTGTGACGTAATTCCTTGCATAAATTTATTTGTTCAACAGAATTGGCTTCAATAAAGGCAAATCGCTTTCCTATTTCACATAACAACTGACTGTAATTCTCTTTCACGCTTTTACTCGTTATTTTCGATAGCGGTGGCACCTTGAACTTCTAACAAATAGGGATAACCGATCCGTCTAGTACCAGCCTTAACTTTCCTTACCCCGCCACTGAATGTTGGTGGGCCTTACCAGGTATGCTTCTCTTTACTGGTTTGAATAACGTTGCACATAAGCGCGCTAGTACAAATTGGAGGGAATTTAGCAGGTTGAATTGGTATAAAGCGTGGCATTGAAGGGATAAACCCTACTTTCTATTTTATTTGTAGATATTTCCAGCATCCATTATTTAAAGAGGTAGCGAGTTTTTTTGCATCTTTCTTCAACTGGAAACATTGCGCATGACTGTTTTGTAAAACGGACAGCGCTTGGTCGCTGTCTTTAACTAAAAATTGTGATGAAGAAAAGGTTCGCTCGGTAGTTACGATCACATTTGTCCACTCAATTCCCTGTACTTCAATCAGTGAACCAGTTTCAGTATAAAACTTGGGAGGGTTGTCTTTGTTTATAATGAACCACATTGTGATTGTTTCCTATTGTTGGTCCTCGCCAATTTTCTGAAAATTTGCCCTCTAATGGCCACAGACAAGACATCATCATGCTCATCCCTAGCAGCTATAGCAGAATCAGCCATCACTACAGAGTGCTCAACGGCCGCTCGCTCTTCATCAGTTTGAATTGCAAATTCTCCGTCAGCTTCGAAACCAATATCTCCATAATGAAAGGGCCTATAAAGTTCATCGTGTTTCAAATATTTATTTTAGAAGTCATGATGAGAGCTTTTATCACTCACTAATTTTGAACGTTTTCCGCATTCTGAAATCGAGAGCAAACGCCCCTATCCCCAGAATTATAAGAAATGGCTCATACTCTCCACCTATTTCACCTCCATTAAACCAATGCAGTAACGCAAGTAATATGATGATCGTATAAGCGAGAAGCGAACCTAAATAAAGACCACAAACAACGCTAGGCTTGGTTTCAATGAGCTTGTCATTAAGAATTCCTAGCAGAACAGGGTATGCAAACAAACCGCTTGCCCAGACCCAATTCACACTTTCTGGGGAATGATATGCATAAGCAAAAAAAACAGCCAAAACAACTACTACGCTAAAACCTGACACGTACATTACTTTGTCTTTGTATTCTTTAAGCTCGTCAAATTCAATCGTGCTAAAAAACATAACCCGTTCCTGTTTTCATTAATAACGTTAGTCTTTGCAAAGATATATAGAAATATTTTTGTCCTATAACTCACACACCTTCCAAATTAGATACTGATTGATCCCATTTGAATAATCCGTTCTGTTGAATATTAACACATCGACTATACTGAGCATGTTAGCTGTAAGCTCCCTTGTCTTTGACGATGTCTGCAACAACAGTACTTTATTTAATGTATGAATAATTGATTGCAGATAATCTTAATCCTCTTACATAGGAAACGATTTAATTGGCTAAGTTTTTTTGTTTTTCTACAGCCATAGAGTCGTTACTAGGAAATGCCCGCTTTGATATATTTTTAGCTGACGTATACCCCATCAACTCCAGTTCACTCAATAACCATCGCTTTCAATAAGAAAAATAACTTTAAAATAGGGTTTACCCCCTTTAACTTTTTATTACTTTTTCTATCTATTTCTAATGTGCATAGTTTTGACTCAATATTATTTTGAATGGATTTCTTTACTTATCAATGGTGCTATTAACGTATGGATGGTTTTGTTCACAATAGTATGAGCACGGATGAATAGGCATATCGTAATCTCTAGTATTTTTCTCTCTTGACCTAGAGCTATAGGCAGAAAATAAGGCAGATTTTGGGCCAACGAGCCAGTCGTGAAGGTATTTTCGTGTTATATATTGATGAATATTGAATTTCAGGCACGAAAAAACTCCAGCATCTGGATTCTTCGTGAAATAGGTTTTGCGTTAACAGCTATGTTTGCTTTTCATTGCTGCGAGGAATGCTGAATGTTCCGCTGGGGTCGCGGACGCTCCAGGTCTTTTCAGACCGTCATTTCTAACTTTTGTTACTTGAGTCGGAATAAACGTGGCGTACTGTGCCTTTACTAAGGTGGATCTGAGAGCTGTGTACCCAGCCCTCACTTTTTCAGCCATTTTTACCCGCGTAAACACAACTTTTTTAGTGTCTAACTTGAGGCTAACAAAGCCTAATTCAACAAGTGTGTTTATAACTCGCCTCACTGTGCTTCTTGACCATTGCATCATCGTTGACAGATATGGAACACTCAGAGCTAGAGGGGTTTTAACATACTTGTCATTCCATTTAGATTTATTATGCAAAAAACCGTGTAAGACTAACACTTTGTGCAGATGGCGTGATTGATTTCGCTTCCACTTCTCCCCTTTTTTACTGGCTTGCAATGCTGTTACGTAGACTTTAAAGAAAACGTTTTTCAGCGGTCTTTTAGTCAGTTTTTTCGCACCTCTGAGCCCGTAAAGGAGTTCAGCTAATTCTGAAGAGAATTCTTTTGCGAACTCATGAGTCCCAATGGTTAGGTGATGAGATACTTCTTCGATATAACTATATTTCAAGTTATTTGTCTTATTCGCTGGTTTCTCAGCATGCTCGAGGAACTTCTTTTCGACAAGACTGTTGATTGCGGATCTTATTGTATTCGGAGAGTAGCCAAGATTATTACACAGGCTTATTGTCGAACGCTTAAAAAGTTTACCTTTTTGCTCATCGCACGCAAAATACGAAACGAAAGAAAAGACATAAGCCTCTGTTTCACTGAGATGCTCAAAGAGGCCTGTACTCATGAACACAAAATTAGTATTTTTACTCATTTTTTTACCAACAATTTTTAATAAATGCTGATAAAAAACGCTCACGGAGTTGACGCGATCGGTCAATCCGCTAGAATAAAATTGTAACCGGTTCTAAAAGTTACAACCTGAAACCCGTGTAGTGCGCCAACACTCGCGGGTTTTGTCTCTTTAGCGCTTCTTATCTTCCCAACTAAGATCATTCGCTCTTCAATGAGCCGGTTAAAGATTCGATTTAATAACCGATGTATCCTTAACAGATCTAATCTTTATATGAATGTCTCTATAGATCAAGAATGATCCCGATTTATTTGAGATCTTTATATAGATTCGATCCTATGCTTAGTTATTGATTTACTTTAGTAAACATTCGATCCGAATTTAGATTGGGTTCAATAACTTTTATTTTCAATTTTACTCAGGATATGAAGCGCAGACATATCACGACGAAAGGCAATGACAGAATAGCCATGGTCTTCTGAAAAACCAATATTTATTAGGTAGCCTTGTACTGTTGCTCGACCATACTCAATAATAAGTTCGCCTTTACGTTGCTCTGAAAGAAAGCTAGTTCCAATTTTTTTTGCTATCTTATTTTCAACAGCTGGACTGATCTTTGCGTTATAGGAGGGATCGGAATTAGCCAAAATCATATTAGAAAATTTGCGTTTAAATTCGTTTAAGCTTGATGATGGAGCCACTGATTCTCTTAATTCATTCCAGGAATAGATTTGTTGTGTCTGTCTTCCGGTAATAAGGTGCTCTCTAGCCCAAAGACCAAATAAAATTTCTATTTCATTTTTCGTTGCGAAGACATCACTATCAATAAGCAACATATCGTTGATTGCAACATTATTTTCTATCGCTGCAATAATATTTTGTACTGTAGAACGAGGGAACTGTATTACAGCTGCTTTTTTTTCTACTTTTTTTCCATCTTGGTAAGTAACTACCGCCTCCAATCTAAATAGCTTGTAAAAAAGCTCTATATCTTTTATCGAATCATGTTTTGCGTCATAAAAATCACGCATATCAAAAGTAGTGGCTGAAATTCTTTGTAGTGATTGGATAGCATTGTTTATATACCCGCCCGCGGAAGCTTCTGTCAAAGGAACATCTTTAGCTATAGAAATAAGGGGCTCTAAAGGTAGGGTAAAAGTCTCACCTATAGCGCTTTTCTCCGATATTTTGTTAGTTATATGTGTGATGAGCCAAGTAATAGCTCCCGCGTAGTAGCTCATATCTGGAAGATAAATTAACCTACCCTCTTCCGCTCTTGCTGTTATGCTAATGGGTTTGAGTTTATTTTCATGTTTTATTTTAATGGCAATGTTATTTGCTTTATCTTTGCGGTTGGTTCGCATTGCCTTTACTAAATATCTCACTATCTGCAATTCAATGAAGCGTGTCTTGTCGTCATACCTTTCTATATTTATTGTTTCAACGGTATTCGATGATACTTGCGGATATGAGTTTTCTTCGGCAATCGTTGTAAGGTCAGAAAGCGTTGCACCGCGAGGAACCACTAATTTAAACAGTTTTCCACGTCTTTTTTTTACTGGATCGGTTGTAATGAACTCGCTTTCTACAAGAGCGTCCTTTTCTAAAAGCGTCAAATGATGTCGGATATTAGAAACCTTTCGGTTAATTTCTTTTGATAAATAGTCGAGGCTGACCGTTAGTTCATCAAAACCTTGCGCGGCTATGAAAATATCTGAAGCTACAGTAGCTGATGTTGGTGAAACATTGAGAGAATTGCATAGTCTCATGAATTGCTTAAAATCAAACTCTTTACTAATCGAAACTAAAGGTGCTTTAAATCCATACTTTTCGGAGAGGTCAAATAGTTCACGCACTTTGGAATTCCGCTTTAAAGATTCTATTGATTGGTCATATTCGATCCAAAGGTTATCTGAGTTAACCTACGAAGTCTAATATGTTTGTAGTCTGAGTTTTGAATTAAATGTATTCATGGCTAATTGCTAACAATTTTTATTGTAGAGTTCACCGGTGAACTGGTGAATGGAACTGCGCTGAGACTACCTACATTGTTAGGTTTTTCAGGGGGCAGATTTGTGTAAGAACCATATTTTATTAGTTGACTACTGTAGTTAGCAGATTGCTGAATTCTTGCCCAGTTCACCGGTGAACTTACATTTGCATTCTTACATATTCATTTGGTTTTCAGCTAGATATTGCATATATCCAGTTAGTTTATTAAATTTCAATCGCATGCCGGTAAAGCTTCTTAGACTCTCACAACGCGTATCACTTAGAAAACATTTTAAACATTCGATCCGAGACATTAGCCGCTTTGCATGACAACATAAAACTCCTATTCGTCAGTCAATTAAAGTGGTGAGTTCCAATGGGAGAGTTAGAGGTTTATAACGGATTAAAAGTTTTGTCGAGCTACCATCGCAAAGGAGGTGTGGGTAAAACATTTCTTGCTTCAACAATTGCATATCTTCTTGCTACTGGTGGTCCTGATGGAAAGGGTAAAAAACGACGAGTTCTTGTTCTAGACTACGATTCTCAACAGGATTCATCCAAAGCATTTCTAAAAATGGATGCAATACCTGGTGACGATGAATATGCAGCACCCCTACATCCAGATGTGGAAGAAATCAACGATCCAGATTGGAGTGGGAGAAATACGAGTACTGACATTCTTTTTGACTCGCCAGTTTATGAATATCCGACTGCTTTTGAGAATATAAGTGTGTTGCCTTCGGAAGGGAATGTAGACCGTGTATTGGCGCTTACTTCAGAATCCGATAGATTAGTATCTACAATCACTACTCATATGAGAGAGTGGTTTTCGATAGAGGATATCGCAAACGATTACGATATCGTCATCGTTGATAATCCCCCGAGTAAATCACCTGTATCGGCTGGTATGCTGGGCGCAGCTACACATGTAATAATACCAACTGAGCCTGAATATGATTCGATAGATGGAGTCCCTATGCTACTGAATCGTATAGACCGTATCAACGAGGGAAGGGCTGGGAATCCATTGCAAGTTATTGGAGTTATACCGAACAAAGTTCCCAGTAAATCGCGACTGACACAAAAAGATGAAGTTGCTCTAGCAAAACTTTACGATAAAGACGGGCCGACGGGAATTTATATGAGTCGCTTTTGGTTGCAGCAAAGAAACTGCTATAGGGTTATGGAAAGGCCTTCAGTAGATGAGTCTCATTTTAATTATGTTCATAACCATCATGCAATTGATGAAATGCAAAAGCTTTATGAATTGGTCACAACTAGCTTATGGGGAAGTGAATCGTGAGTGATAGAAAGCCAAGATCGAGAAGAACAGTGCGTAAAACATCACAAGAGGATTTGATTTCTAAATTCGAATCAGGGGCAGGGGTTTCAAAGAAGTCGCAGCAAATGCTTGATGATCTAAAGCAAAGAGATAAATCAAAAGAAAGTGACGTTCACGACGACCCTCTTTTTAAAACTTCATCCGAAATTGATAGAGTGCTTGTTGACTACATTCAACCTCAACCAGATAACCCTAGATATCTTCCCGTAAAGTTTGTAAGAGGCATTGATTCTTCAGATACCAAATTACTCACCAACTGCGTTGTATGCGAAAAAGGTCTCCTAGAAAATAGGCTAGAGAAAAGTAACCCTCGGTATAATAGCGTGCAACGTGAGATAGAGGAGATTAGAGGACTTGCCGAGACTCTCAAGCATAGTGAGCTTGTTCATCCAATTACAGTTTGGCGAAAAAATATGGCCGACTATCCGATTGTATCTGGGCACAGACGTTATTATGCAATTAGGTTTTTATATGGTGGATTAATAAAAGTAAAAGTTAAAATTTATGCAGAGAAGCCAAAAAATCTTAACGTCCTTCGCCATATTGAAAACTTTTCGAGAAACGATTTAGCTTTACCAGATGCTCTCGAAAGTTACTCGAATGCGGTTCTTGAAATTGAGGCGCTTGAAGGCGGTGTTGTTAAAGAGGGAAGAGCAAGTGTAATTCAATCTTACCTTGGTTTAGGAAAGACTAGTTATTATCGCTATGAAAAAATTTATGAGTTTATTGACGATGTAATGCCCTTAGCTAAAGACAATATTGTTGTATCCCTCAAAGCTATTTATGCAGAGATAAAGGCTGCAGAGAAGCATGGTAGGGATGCAGTGATTACCTATTTACGAGAGTTAAAGGAGTCAGGTAAGTTCAAAAAATTTGATACGCCCAAACCAAAAGTTGGTAGGAAAAAAAGTTTTATTAAGCTACCCCGTATCGAAGTGAATCAAGCCACAGCGGTAGAAAGGCTTCTAAAAGAAGATGTAACCAAGTTAGATATTGGAATAGATTGGTCCAAGGTGGACTATAAAAACCCCGCCGAAGTAGAGTCTATAGTAAAAACAGTTGTTCAAGCATTAGCCAAATAGCGCTCTGGAGATTTTTTAGTTAAGCCTGTACGGCTTACCTAGATTTCGTGGAGATCTCTTATAGTTAGATAAGAGGTGATTTAATATTCATGCTAAAAAAAAAGTTTTTCACATTAGTTCCCCGGTGAACTAATGTGAAAATATGGTGTGTAGACCCCTTTATTGCTAGATTTTAGGATAATTGGAAAAGTTTTGTTGAATCTGTCTTTAACCGCAAAGTAACCAAGTTTTAAGGCATAAGAATCAAACTTGGGTTGCAACCGTACGAGATTAATAACTAGCCGATAGGACTAGAATTCTAGTTTCTCAAAGACGTGCTAAAGATCATAATAATTTATGAGATTCGATCCAAGTATTTAGTCTTTATAAAACTCTTTCATTTAATAGTTTGTTTAGCTCTTCGAGTTGATAATAAACTTAATGCGGAAAATTATTTATATCGCTGATATTCTGATGTTAGATATTCCAGTTAGGTTAGTAGGCTCACATACTTCTGTCGTCATCACTTATTTAAACTACAAACATTACCTTTTCAATTGCTAGCTCGGTCCCTTACTAAACTCTACTGTTTAAGGTTTCCACCTCTCATAGGGAACTTTCCTATTAGCTATTCTACCATCCAAGAGCAAGACCAATTATTTATGGAAAGTTAAACAATGCTTTGTGACATATGCACTATTTTAGTATCAATATTGCTGACCTTAATTCTTATAAAACTTCACTTTATTCCTGTAGAGCGTCACCTTGTTCCTGTAAAAGGTCACTATAATCCTGTAGAGCGTCACCTTTCTCCGATAAATGGTCACTATAATCCTGTAGAACGTCACCTGCTCCTATAAAAACTCACTTTAATCCTGCAGAAAGTCACCAGCTCCTGTAAAAGATCACTTTAGTCCTGCAGAAATTCACCTGCTCCTGTAAAAGGTCACTTTAGTCCTGCAGAAATTCACCTGCTCCTGTAAAAGGTCACTTTAGTCCTGCAGAAAGTCACCAGCTCCTGTAAAAGATCACTTTAGTCCTGAAGAACGTCATATTGCATCTACAAGTGGCGCCTAACTTCGAAAGGCTCTGTAGCAGGTTTGGAAAAAGAACGCATATGGGCGATTTAGTTACTAAATTGGGTCTTAAAAGTATATTCCCAATAACCCTTGCTTTATATTCATAGTTGACGCAGAGCCGGCCGCATTAAATTAATAGGAAATTCTGTTTATGGAAGAACCAAAAGAAACACTATGGCGATATATGCCCTTTGCCCAGTTAGTTAGAATGCTCCAGACTCAAAAGCTCTGGGTGTCTCATGTTTCATCATTCGAGGACAAGCTCGAGGGAACCCTCGATTTTACTCACTGGAAGATTAATCCTGACGTTCGGAAGGATGCAATTGAAAACCTCATAAGTGCATTCAGTAATACATATGTTAGTTGCTGGCATTCCGCTTCTTCAGAAAGTCTCGCAATGTGGCGCCTTTATGGGGGACAAGGCTTTTCTGTTGCCGTGCAAACTGAATGGATGAGGTTAGCTAGAACCATTGAAGGTGAACTTGATTACAAGACTGACTCCATTGGAATTATTGGGGCTGTAAACTATGTTAATCCCTTCGACGGCTCTCCAGTTGAGAGAACCAAACCCAACCCTTTAGTAATTCCTATGGGAGTAAGAAACCTATCGGCGCCATATTACTTCCAGTTTCTTATGAGAAAGTCGAGTGCTTTCGCGTATGAGAAAGAATTCAGAGCGGTATTTGACCTCAAAGGCCAAGAGGGCAGGGGGGTTGATGTACCTTTTAAGCCTGAATATCTCATTACTTGTGTGTATGTTTCCCCTGAAGCAGATGATTGGATGATAGAAACTGTAAAAGAGTTAGTCCACCAGCAGTTCGGGTTAACTCATATCGATGTTAGGCGTTCTGATATTTCTCCTCACTTCCGTGGACACAACGCATAATAATGCTTTTTAGCTGTGAACAGACAATCAATAAATTAGACAGGAGTTACGTTCAAAATGGATTATAGAAATGCTTCAGATGAACAGCTTGTAAGAACGATTGGCGGTGGCGCTATGCCAGGGTCAATGGCCTTTGAAGGGTGCCAAGCTGAACTTAATAGGAGGCTGGCTGAAAAGTCGGTTAATGTTGCTACTAAAGCTTTATGGATATCGGGCATTTCTGCCTTTGCGGCGCTCTGTTCTGCAGTGACATCAATATTTCAGTTTCTAGGTTAGTTTATGTTTGAGAATGTAGTAAAGGTTATAAATTTCGTAAATTGGAGCTTGGTCGTTGCCACGACTGCGGTTGTAATGAGCTCATGGCAAATGTGGGCACAGCGAAAGCATAATCGTGTTTCAGTAACGCCACATCTGTCTGAGCATACTCGTACAAGTGTGAATAATGGTGTGATCTCGCTTCAATTTAATATAGCTAATAATGGAATTGGGCCGGCCTTTATCAATTCATTTACGGTTCTCCATAACGGGAAGAAAGTCGATAAGGATACCGATGTCCCTCAACTAGTAGCGGGACGCTCTAAAGTGAACATTCTTCATAGTTCGACGCACTGGCTTGCTAAAGGAGCATCTTTGGCGGTAAACGAGAAACTTACTTTATTTTCTCTAGATGTGGGGCAAGGAAGTAAAAATCTCAAACAGGAGCTTGAGGCGGCATTTGATGAATATGATTTAGTAATTGAATATTCAAACGCCTATAAAGAACACTTTGTTTTTGATACTAGAGAAGTTTAAAAAAGCAGTGAAACGGGTTAAATAAGCTTTAGAAGGCTCGAAGGAGATGGCCATACTACATCCATTTTGTTCGAGGCCTTACATTCTTAATGTTATTACCTTACTCTGACCAATACTTTTTCTTGAGGTGTAACTTAAGAAGAAAAAATATAAATTGGCGACAGGCAAAACCGGCTACTACAAATAAGGTGTAGTGACTCATATCTAACCCGACACTTTGATTTAAAGGTCTCGACTTGCTCTGACAGTCGGCATTAGACAAGTAACGGACCTTCAGCTTCGAGCTTCAATCAGCCGAAGCGTTATCGGTCTGTTGGTTTGACTTGGTAGCCGTTTTCTCTATCAATATCGGTGAAGTATCTATGTTTTTGTATTCATAGATGGCTTTTGCTCTTTTAACTAATCTTTTATCCTCTGACAAGATTGCAGAGCAGTATGCTCCCATACCTATATGACTAGCATCACTTCTAACATTCTGAATTTTATTTATTTTCCTGCATTTTTTTTCTGCTTGAAAACCCAATATATCCATAACTGCATTGCACCCAATTATGCCAAGGTACAGCGGCCATAACTCATAGCCCTGCTTATCAACGGGATCAAACCCAAAAAACTGATCGCAGCTAACACCAGAACTTTCCATTGATGGTGATATTATGTCCCAAATTTGGGCAACCTGATTTTCCCCAGAAACACCGCCAATAGTTCCTTTTTCATCACCAAACGCAGCTCTAGTTTTTTTAATGTCGTTTCCATTTGAAATCAATTCGTCAACCATCGAATCAATTACAGGTTTGATAGTGGCAACTTTGTTAGCCATTTCTGTTCTGTCAAATGGTAAATCAGATGTTAGTCGTAAAACTTGATCCGCTAAATTTTCTGAGAGTTCTTTTAACGGTCCCTCATCTCCACCGCCGTTAACCCACACTTGAAATGGGTCAAATATGGTCTCGTCGAATTCTACGTCGGCTATTGCTTCAATATAGTTCTGATAGTTCTCAAATGGAGTAAGGTCATTGACCAGTCTTGCTTCACCAGTAATTTTCCAATTTTCATCAAATATGAGATCTAGCATTGTTGCGTCAATGTTGTTTAATACGTCTAAATATTTTTCCGGCTCGGAAGCTCGCTTGATTTCTGTAAAGTGTTCCTTCGAATAGACCCATATGACGTCATCTCTTTTGCTGAGGTTAATATGCCCTTGCAACTGTAGACCTATAATATTTTGATCGATGTAAACTAATGGGATACTCATAAAACTCCGAGAAGACTAACGCCGAAAACTGAGGTCGGCAAAGGTGCGCAGTGTTATGCCGGTCCACGCGAACGACCGCTGTGCATTATTAAAAGTTACTGCCAAGTAGCGCCCAGTTTTTGGAAAAGTATGTTTCTATTCCTTTTCCCGGATTATACTTAGGATATAGCTTTTCGAACTCAATCCTAGCTGCCTCATACGATGTATCTTGAATTACAGAAACACCCTTTGCTAAGAATAGCTGTAGCGGCCTGACATCTTATTTTGCCTGACCCGATTTTATCAGCATGTTCTGACCCACAATCATTGATTCTACCCTATGAGGCTGGCTCACTTTAATTAA
>VAOV01003150.1_pt1 | contig 14178 bp, 7 predicted proteins | sample 3393941 | NCBI WGS metagenome assembly VAOV01 (sample SAMN08290427, study PRJNA428436) | hydrothermal vent metagenome | isolation source: Deep-sea hydrothermal vent chimney | place: Indian Ocean: Southwest Indian Ridge | depth 2398 m m
AATCCGATCACTTAAGGTAAAACTGCAGGGACGAAAAAGAAGATGAAAAAGTGATCGGATAAAACCGAAACGACCGATCGGATTCACCGAAATACGCAGCTTCAAGGTCAAATTACTCAGCTATCAAGTGAAAAGGCACAACTCGCTGAAAAGTTAAAAGGTTTTGTCGAAGTTCAGGGCGAAGTTAAACAATTGAAGTCTGCTTTGGCAGAGAAAGATTTGAAAATTACTGAACTGACGAGCCAAAAATCAGCATTACTGGAGTCTAAAAAAGGACAACAGGAAAAGATCGAACTGCTCGAACGCACAGAACAACGTTTCATTAAAGAATTTGAAAATACTGCAAATAAGCTCTTCAAAGAAAAAACAGGTGAAATGTCACAACAAAATAAGTTGTCACTGGACTCGCTGCTTTCACCGCTAAAAACTCAAATAGGTGTTTTTAGTAAGCAAGTAACCGAAGTCTACACTAATGAAGCAAAAGAGCGCCATGCCCTAAAACAAGAAGTGCATAGTTTAAAAGCGTTAAATGAACAAATGACCAAAGAGGCTGTGGCTCTAACCAAGGCGCTCAAAGGCGATAACAAAAAACAAGGAACATGGGGAGAAGTTGTACTCGAACGAGTATTACAAGAATCTGGCTTACGCTTGGGTCATGAATATGTTACTCAAGTTTCATTAAAAAACGAGGATGGCAGTTCATTCAAGCCAGATGTGATTGTCCATTTGCCTGGTGAAAAGGATGTGGTCATTGATTCAAAGATGGTGCTGACTGCTTACGAGCGTTACTTTAATGCCGAAGATGATGCAACTCGCCAGCAGGCATTAAAGGAGCATATAAACGCGATTAAAAACCACATAAAGCAACTGACCACCAAAAATTACCACGACTTACACGGTGTTCAGTCTCTCGATTATGTGTTGATGTTTATTCCTGTGGAACCTGCATTCAACCTAGCTGTAGAAAAAGACAGCGAGCTAATTCAATTGGCATTAGAAAGAAATATTATGCTGGTTAGTCCAACAAACCTAATGGTTGCGCTGAAAACCATCAACAACATGTGGCGAGTAGAATATCAAAACCAAAATGCGCAGGAGATCGCAAAAAAGGCCGGAGCTATCTACGACAAATTAGTCGGCTTTGTTGATGATATGAAAAAGCTTGGTTCTCATTTAGAGCGTGCTGAAGGAAGCTACGGTGAAGCAATGAAAAAACTCGGCGAGGGAAGGGGGAACCTAATTCAGCGGGCTGAAAAAATGAAGGGTTTGAGAATAGGCAACAATAAAGATTTGCCGCCTGAGTTAATTGAAAAAGCTGACCTATCTGTTCTAGAAGAAAAACCTGCATAAGTGATAGTAAGCCATATATTTCAGAGATATGGCTTTTTATTTCCCTACTATTTCTATAGTCTTGTGTTTGGATAGGAGTACAGAATATGGATGTTATAAATAAACCTAAAAGTCCTGGACTAAATTCTTTAGTTCCTCAAAAGTTTTTCGATGCGTTTTTATCTTCCCGTAAGTTAGATTTCTCTGATGGTCGGCCTTTATTTGCTTATCAAGTCAGCCAGGATGAATACAGTCAATTAGCCAATTGCTTAAGTATGAGTGCGGCCTTTGGTATTGAAAATATTGAAGCTCGTTTGCCCAGGTGGGACGCTCTTTTTGTTCTGTATGCATCTGAGTGGTGGCGCAGAAATTATCAGGGAGGTGCTTGGAGTTGGGACAGTATTACTCGGTCATTGGAACTATCAGATGATGAGTTCACTCATTCCACAATTCGAAGTATCGTAACGAAAGGATTAAAGAAATGGAAAAGGGAGCTATTGGAAAATACTCAGGGAAAGCAGTATTTAGGCACAATTATATTTGAAGGCGGCATTCCGCTAGGGTTACTAAAGCAAAACACAGGCTTCGACCGTTATTTGCGTGGTGTTTTGAAAGACTCAATTCAATACTCTGAAGCTGGTTATACTCCGCCCTATTTTGCCGAAAAAAGAAAGGACATGTTGGCTACAGCCTTTCACAAAGCTGAGTTCATAACCTTAGTTGGCGAAGTGATTCAAACAGTAATAGGTCTAAGAGAAAATTATGATCTAGCCGTAATAAACGACCCTGTTGAACACTTAAATAAGAATTTTCCTGCCTGGCGCACTCACTTCCCTATTTCTTTGGAAGGGGATGAAGGTAATGCTCTAATAAGTAGCTTGATTGTGCATTCGTCGAAAGTGAAGAAAAAATCAGATGTCCCTGTGTACCTATGTCGCCGACTTCAAAATAAAGGGAATTCGTACTCGATAAAAAACGTTATCAACTTTCCAAGTATGGTGACGGAAACCGACCTTAAGGACTTTTGGCAAGTAGAAAAAGTCGGTAATAAATTAGATTTGATAGCGATTAACGGTTCTAAAAAGCTGCCCATAGCAACACTTACTCTTGTGCGCAATGAAGAATTCAAAGTCTCACCACTAATAAAAACGTTGCCATCAGCAGGAAGCCATGAAGACTGGCAATTGTGCTTTTATCGTAAAGGTAATGCTATTTCGGAAAGACACCTGTTAAAAGGTGGTGAAGCAATAGAGCCAGACCTACCTACTGGATTTGTGCAAACTAAAAACGATAGTTGGGAATACCAAGGTCAAGGTGATGTATGTACATCAGAAGCTATTTTGAGGGTGATACTTCCCGCAGAAGGTCATTTGGTCGGAGATTCTTTTGAAGATGTAGGTTGTACAGAAGATGGAAGGACTGTCTGTGATATTACGAATACTTCTGTGTTTAGAGTAGACGCTGACGAAACATACCAAATAAAAGTCAAATTGGAATCACCCCCAGCAAACGTTATCTACCGAATTTGGTCTGAGCATAAGTTACATCAAAAAAATAGTAGTGTTGCGGTTATAGTTGGCAATCCACACATCACTAAAGTTGTGGGAGAAAGTTTTTATTCTGAAGTACCAATCTCTCAGATTTATTGGCGAGTTCGAGGTGGAAACTGGCGTGGGGATTTGGCAGCAGCTGTCGGCGCTGTTGATATCGGTGTTTTTGATGGCGGTAAGCTAGTGTACCGGAAAAAACTGATCGTTTTACCGAGAGATTTAAAAATCTCGTTCAATAGCTGTGTTGATTATTTTAACCAAGGAGAAATCGTTTTCTGCTCTAATCAGCTTAGGTCTGTTTCTATTTCGAGTTCTCAAATTGATTATTCAACTAATAGAGAAGGCTCAGTTTATAGTTTGAAAGTCACTGCTCACGGCGAAAACCCTAGAGTAATAAACGTTTTACTCGATTTTGAACGCAGTAATCAGCCTGTTAGTGTTGAGTTGCCATTTCCAACCTCAGGCGGTCGATTTGTAGATAGTGATGGCGGTCAACTTAAACATAACGCATTGATTACGATGGAAGAGTTAAGGACAGTTCAACTTGAGATACAACACAATGACCCAAGCTTACACCAAGACTATTACATTGACTTTAGTTTGCGTTCAAACGACCCTCTGGAACTGTTAAAGCTAGCTAATATAACGATAAAGCTAACATTAGATAGAGAGTTAGTTACTGGTAGCTTTCATTTGATAAAGCCATTGATTGACTTTCAAAGTGAAGTCAAACAGTTATTTGCACTGTCGGAAGATTTAGACGCTTACATGGATGTAAATGTGAGGTCTGGTACTGAAAAAGTAATTAGCATTAGAATCGTGCACTATTCATGTTTTTTAGAATCAGATGAGATATCAAATGGTTATTCTTTGTATCTTAATGATATTGAAGACAGTTCAATTAGTAGGTCAGAAAAAGACTTACCTATTTTATTAGCCAAGCCACTCCATTTTCCAGAAGAGAGAGGGTTTGAATTGCCTCCGATAAAAGTACAAGGTGTTTGTACTAATCGATGGTTAGTACCTAATCTATCCAAACACACTGGGCCTTGGTTGGTTTTTGAGCCAAAAAGAAATTCTAAAATACGTCCTCGCTTGATAATTGAGGGTCATTCTAATAGCACTACAGAATGTTATGCTACTAAATCGAGTCCCCTGAGAGCTGCAATAGCTGAGTCTGACTATAATGTTCGCCAGCAAATGTTTGATAGGGCTATTTCCGAAATCGCTGATGACCTAAATCATAAAGATTGGAAAATTGTTGATGCTTACATCACTGAATTTCATTTACTACCACTCACGACTTTTGCTTTGTGGGAGCGATTTACAAAAAATGATTTAGCTATGGCACAACTATTCTTAAAGTTTATTGACGATTCTGAAAAGAGTATCTATGTAGAAAAATTTTCACAAGAACTGCCATTTTTATGGGAGTGTATTTCTCCCGAGGCATGGCAAAAAGCATTCGGACAGAAGCAAAAGCAGTTAGCAGACGCGCTCAGTGCTATGCCAAATGGGCATGAATTGCTAGTAACGCAGTGTTTAAATTGGTTAGACGCTCTCTCGCACCTTTCGGCTACATCAACAATTGCCGTAAGAGCACTAAAACATTTTATTTTTGGTCAGAAAGACAAAGGCTTTGAAATTTTTTCAGAACTCGACGCTGCAAAGACCGCCTGCAATGCCCTAGTCTCACGAAATGACGATTCAAAATATCAAGATCTAGTTCGACGTAATGCTGAAGAAAGCTGGCCTAGCCTAACAGACGAGCTAACAAATAGGTTGCTTCCTAATGACAATACTAGAGCAATTCAACTATTGAGTTGTTTAGTTCGTGACTTACCTAAATGGCGTACCTCAGTCGTTTTAACTCCTGTTTTACTGGGCATTCACCATGCAAGTAAGAAGGGATCTGGAGTAATAAGCTCTTCACTAGATGTTCACAGTATGCGCAATGTAATTCGGTTTGATAAAGAGTGGTTTACAGCAGCTTATACCGTTGGCTTCATTTACGGATTAGGACAAAAAATTTAAATGGATAACAATTATTTCTCTTCTTTAACAAAAGATTTAGTGAATCGCTCAGCCAACTCGACGATTGGTTTATTGAACATTGCTAATGAGCCTCTAACTCGTTTATTAAAAGAAAAATTTAACTCCTCTCCTGGAGAACCAGGTTGTTTGTTAGGCGATCCTGTATTTGAAGGTAAATTTGGTTGGAAAGAAGCTGATGCAACGATGCAAGACTTGTCTGGCAATTTGCTGGCCCCTTCATTAGTCGAAGCAATGGAGAACCCCCCTAAGGACTTAAAAAAAGACTACAAGTTTTCATCTACGTGGAGTCCATACACTCATCAAGTTGACGCTTGGAAAGCACTAACGGCAGAGAAACCTAAATCTGTGTTAGTAAGCAGCGGTACAGGCTCTGGTAAAACTGAGTGTTTCTTAGTGCCCGTGTTAAATAGCTTACAACAAGAGGCTGAGAAAGGAAGTGGACTTCAAGGCTGCCGAGCACTGTTTTTGTATCCGCTAAACGCGTTGATAAATAGTCAAAGAGATCGCCTTAGAGCTTGGACTCACGGGCTAAACAAGCAAGTCCGATTTAGTTTATACAATGGTGAAACGCCTAACTTACCTCTAAGAAAAAATCCAGAATACCCAAGAGAAGTAGATAATAGGAAAGATTTAAGGGCCTATGTACCACCGATCATTGTTACTAACGCGACGATGCTAGAGTACATGCTCGTTCGTAAAGATGACAAACCAATTATTGAACAGTCTAAGGGGAAGTTAGAGTGGATCATTCTTGATGAAGCGCATACTTATTTAGGGTCACAGGCCGCTGAATTATCGCTGTTATTAAGACGCGTGGTATCGACGTTTGAAGTAGATCCTAAAAATGTTCGTTTTGTTGCTACATCAGCCACGATTGGAGGGAAAGATAGCAAGGATGAATTACAGAAGTTCTTGGCGGATATAGCAGGCGTTGCGTTAGAGCAAGTAGTGGTAATCGGCGGTGAAAGGGAGTTTCCAAGTTTACCTCGCGTAGAATCTAATAACTTGTCCAATAATGAGATATCTCAATTAGATAGTTCGGATTTGTTATCACAGCAAAGATTTGAAGCGTTAAGTTCAAACCCGTTATCGCTGAAGCTGAGAGAGTTATTTGTTAAGAGTGAACCACCAGTTGCAACCTTAAGTGAAATTTGTTCAACTTTATTTGCGAGTGAAGCGAATGGCAAGGATAAAAAGCAAGAAGCACTAAACTGGCTAGATTTATGCTCTGGTACGGCTAGGGATTATAAAAAAGGACGGACGGATACATTTCTACCACTTAGAGCCCACCTATTTCACACCACCATGCCTGGTTTATGGGCTTGTGTAGACAAGAATTGTACACACAAAGAAAAGCAGCTAGATGATCCCCATTGGCAGTTTGGGAACGTATATTTCGACAGACGCGAAAAGTGTGACTGTGGAGCACCAGTTTATGAGTTGAGAATTTGTAATGACTGTAGTGATGTTCACTTGCACGCCAAAAGACTGTCTGACGGAAGGCTGACGCTAACAGATGATTTTGAAGTTGAAGATGACTTTTCTTTAGAGCTAGAACGAAATGAAGACGATGAATCCGAACTCGACGACATTCCAATAGTTGATATCGGCAAGGTTGTAATATCTGGAGTGCCAGGAAAACAGTCGATAATTGATAGGCTGTCTAGAACCAATAGTGAGCTTGATAGTGATGAACCTGATGCTATTCCGATTCACTTAAATCAGTCAATTGATAGTCCCGTACGTTGCCCTTCCTGTAATGCTCCTAACAACAATGATTACTTGTTTCGACCAGCAAGACTGGGGGCACCCTCTCACATTACTACAGCAGTGCAGACCTTATTAGAATATGCGCCGGAAGGTAAAGACCTTGAAGCGCATGGGCCATTTAATGGTCGTCGTTTGATTACATTTACTGATAGCAGGCAGGGCACAGCTCGGATAGCAGCAAAACTTCAGCAAGATGCAGAAAGGAATAGAGCTAGATCACTAATTTATCATCACTTATTGAGGGCACAAGCTGACGCTTCAGGTAACCCTGAAGATATAGCGATAGCCGAAAAAACAATCGCAGACTTAAGAAAAGGGATTGAAGATAATCCAGCTCTAAAATCTACTTTCCAAGCACTAATCGATAAAGAGTTAATGAATTTAGCCAAACTGTCTGGTAATTCAAACGTTAGTGTCCCATGGCAGAGCCTTGAGGCAAGTTTAGCTATCGGCGAGAAGTCTATATCTAAGTGGATGATGGACGTTTACAAAGGCTTAGCTCCGAAAGTTTTTACTCCAGACGTTGGAGTAGAGAGAATTTCAAGAATGGTACTTGAAAGAGAGTTTCTAAGACGACCCAAAAGAGCGAATAACTCAGAAACTATGGGGTTAGTTAAGCTCAACTATCCCAAGTTAAACAAGGTGTATGAACTACCATCTGAGCTGATAGGCAAGAAATCTCTAGATAGCTGGAGAGATTTTTTAAAAATTTGTATCGACTTTTTTGTCCGAAGCAATTTCGCCGTCGAGGTATCTCAGTCAACGAGGAACTGGTTAGGCGAAAAAATTCGACAAAAAGAGTTGAACCCTCTACCAGGCTTGTCACGCAAAGAAGCAGGCTGGACAGTTGTTTGGCCGACCTATAACCGTCATGCAGGCCGTTTGCCTACTTTGGTTAACCTCTTAAAAGCATGGTTGAGTTTAGATCTTGAAACTAAAGCTAACCAGATATTAGTAAGCAATTTATTGAAGCAGGCTTTTGAAGTATTAAAAAGCGACAAAGTAGGGATTTTCACTAAAACTGGAGACGGCAATTTCTTTCTAGAACTCAGGAAACAAGTAGAGTTTTCTTTGATAACTAATGCATGGAAATGTCCTATTACCAATAAAGTATTAGATACGACACTCGACGGCATTTCGCCATATTTGCCTTCAGACGCTGATCCAAAAAAGTATGTCTGTCAGCCAATTAAACTCCCTATTTATGACGCGCCATTTGGTAAAGGTAACAGTAGAAAGGAAGATCTAATCGAAGCGAAAAAATGGCTGCTAGAGAATGCCGATGTAGAAGCCATAAGAAGTTCTGGAATATGGACTGACTTAAACGATCGAATAGTGGAGCAAGTACCATTTATTAGAGCTGTAGAGCATTCCGCACAACTTTCTGGTTCTAGACTTCGCCAATATGAAGATGATTTTAAGAAAGGCAAATTGAATATTCTATCCTGTTCAACAACGATGGAGATGGGAGTCGATATTGGAGGTATATCAGTTGTTGCTATGAATAATGCTCCCCCTCATCCTGCTAACTATCTACAACGTTCCGGTCGAGCGGGTCGAAGAGGAGAAAACCGAGCTGTTGCTTTTACATTGTGTAAACAAAACCCTCACGGTAACCTAATCTTCAGTAATACAAAGTGGCCTTTTACTACACCAACATTTGTTCCCAAAGTTACTTTCCAAAGTCAAATATTAGTTCAAAGGCATGTCAATGCTTTGTGTTTGGCGTTTTTCTTAAATACATTTCTAAGTGACCAAGATTTAACCAAGCTAAATTGTATCGCCTTTTTTGGTGAAGCGGAGTCTAGAGGGGCAACACCTGCGAAAAAATTTTTAGATTTGCTTAATGGAGGTTCAGGAGTATGGTCACAATCGCAAATATCGAAGCTAACAGTGCTTACTAGAGGGACTTGTTTAGCTCGAATGTCAGCTGATGAATTGTTACTAAGAGCTGGAAAAGATTTCAATAGAATTTGCGAGAACTGGTTAGATGGCCGAGATAGGTTATTCAAAGAAAAACAAGGATTGATAGGCGGTGACAAACGTGCCGAGAAAGCAGTCGAAATACAAATAACACGAGTCGAGTGCGAGTATTTATTAAGCGAGTTAGCAACAAGTGGCTTTCTTCCTGGTTATGGTTTCCCTACACATATTGCCAATTTCAACACTATAAATTTGTCCCAACTGCAAACAATAACTGAAGAAAACAAGAATAGACTAAATGATCAGCTAAATCGTCATCGTATTGATAACAAAATGATGGCTAGAGACTTTCCTTCCAGGGACATGGTTTCGGCTATTAGAGAGTTTGCGCCTGGAGCTGAAGTTGTTATTGACGGTCAAGTCTTTAAATCCGGTGGGATACTTCTAAACTGGAAAGTACCGACAGACCAAGATAAAGCAAAAGAACCTCAAGGCTTTAAGTATGCATGGAGGTGCAGTTCTTGTGGGGCTAGTGGTTCGAGTCACTTAATAAAAGAAGCTACAGAGTGCTCTGTATGCGGTAAACCAATTGAAAGTGAAAATATAAAAACATTTACAGAACCGAGTGGGTTTGCTGTTGATATTTATGAGGCCACTCATAACGATATTTCAAGACCTAAATATTTACCTGTGAGAGAGCCTTGGATTACTGCTAATGGTGAATGGGTCAACTTAGTCAACGAAGATTTAGGCCGTTTTAGGTCTACTTCTAATGGGCATGTATTCCATTTTAATGATGGAAATACTTCTCAAGGCTACTCTATCTGTTTGGAGTGCGGAAGAAGTGAACCTTCAAACTCTGACGAGTTTAGCCAATTTTCTAGTGAACTTGGACATAAGCGACTCAGGGGAGGGAAGGACAATAATAGTTCGATATGCCCTGGAAGTTTCGATGACTGGAAAATTAAAAAGAATATTAGTTTTGGCGTAGAAGATCGCACAGATGTACTTGAACTTCAGATAAAAGATCCAAATTGTTCGACTTTTGTTAATAATAAAACGGTTGCTCTCTCAGCTGCGGTAGCGTTAAGACAAGCTGCAACTGAGTTTCTAGGCATTGCAGAAGAGGAAGTGGGAATTACTGTCTCACCATCCTTAGTAGATGGTATGGAAGCTCAATCTATTTATCTTTTTGATAGAGCCGGAGGTGGTTCAGGATTTATGTCTTCTGTGTCTGACAAGCTTCCTGAATTATTAAAAAAAGCAATAAATAAACTTCATTGCAAAGCGAATTGTGAAAGTGCTTGTCATCGTTGTTTATTGAGCTATGACACGCAATTTAAAGCAAAAGAACTTGATAGAAAAGCAGCGTTAGAATTCTTCAACGAGAATTGGTTAAGATTATTAAAGTTGGATTTAAGTGACAAGTTATTTGGAGAGGATACAGAGTTAGAGACAAGGCCTTTGAGGGCTGCTATAGGAGACGGTATTCTCGCGTCATCTAACCCTATATTACGAATCTTTTTGAAAGGTGACACGGCAGATTGGGACTTGTTGAATCGCGATTTTAGAAAGTTCTTAATGGAACAGTCGGTAGTTGGCTGCGATATTCAATTAGCTGTCGATGAGGCAAAGTTAGAAAGCGCAGATATTGAAATTATTGAACAACTTAACTCTTATGTTAAATCGCATGTCGTCTCACTCGTTAGAAGCAACGATGTTGACTTTACCTTAATAGAATTACAATCTGATAGATTTGTAACTCAGTGGGGGTGTCGCCAACTTGGAGACAACTTAGGCGTACCTGGTCACTTGTTCTTTGAGACTGGGAATAGTGCCCCCATAGTTAAAGCAACATATCAACAGCAGCTTACACCTCATCAAGCAGTCGATCTTGCCGCCTATACAAGACACAATACTACAGTTAATTCAAACGCCTGTGAAATTGAAATAAGACAAGAAATCAATGGGTTTGTTTCTGGGTTCGGAAGCAGGTTTTGGGATTTTATCAAATCAAAAGCTCCGGCTCAGTTTGAGTTATTAGAAAATCCAGATACAGCAAAAAATATCGTAAAAGTGTCTTATTACGATAGGTATTTGAATACACCTTTGATGGTTTCGCTACTGTCAGAACTTCTTGAAGGACTTCGCGACGTAGCCGTCCGTTGGGATACTCCTGAAATATTAATTCATAGTGCTGAACCTTCATCTTCAAATTATAAAGCAAAACTATGGGACAATTTTGGAGACTCTGAAAGCCGCGATCGAGCTATTCAAAAAGTGTTGGCTTACTCTGACATCAAGGTATTTGCCTATACCAAAGAAAAACGGAATTTACCGCACTATAGACGGTTAGAAGTTTGCTTTTCTGACGGGAGTAAATTGTTAGTAAGGCTTGACCAAGGTTTAGGTTATTGGGTTGTAGATAACAATTATCGAGTTCCGAGCTACGAGCTTAGTTTTGATTTCTCGAATAGTAGCCCTGAAGAAGCATTATCAAGTTTTAAAGTTAAAGTTGCTAATGAAAGTGAGCGGCACGGGACACAGGTTGTGGTTAGATTCGAAGATTAGTCTTACACAACTGTAATAAATCAAGAGTTTTTTAGTCACAAAATAAAAATATGAGTTAGCTCATGTGTTGTGCATTTTACATTTAGGTATGCTATGGATTTTAAAAAAGAAAGAGTCAATATTCATAACCAATTCCCAGAGGTAATTTTATTCAAGGCGGAAAAAAAATTTAGAGAAAAATTAGAGAAAGCTAACAAAGCATCTCCTTTTATTCCTATTAGATTAGGCTACGATGGTGACACTACATTTCAAACTTGTGTCGGGCATTTAGTGGATGGGCTCGAATTTTTACCCTTCCGACCGGATTATATGTTTGACCACTGCTTCAAAGTTATAGATGAAGCTGGAGGCCCTTTGTTTTTTGAAAAGGGAATCACGGGTGTTGTTCAAGGGTTAGGAAATGAGCTCTTGAAGCATTCTAGAAAAGACTGGGAGGATATAATCACTTTGTTAGGAACATGTATTCCGCTAATGACTTGTCGGTTTTTAGCCAAAAGATTGTGTGAAGCTCATTTCTTGTCCGATACAAATAGCAAGTCTCTCAGCAAGAGAGCTATCAGCTGTTTTGGTAAGCAATTTTATACTGAATTTATCGAAAAGTTTGCTTTGGACGAAAATGATAAGAAAACTGGTAAAATTTCTCCTGTATCGATTGAAAAAGGAGCAAGCTTTATTAAACTTTATCTTTCAGGCGCAGTCGCAGGGAAGAGAAAAAAGAGAGCAAAAGAGTCCCATACTTCGCTAGATCTTAGCAAACAAAATAATATACCAACACCAAACCAACGAATAGAGTTTTTACTTTCGCTTCTGTTGTTTAATATGAGAAATGAACGGGCTCATGGTGCAGTTTTAAGCCCGTTTAGAACAAGTAAATCATCCATAGAAAGGTATCAAAGCTATTATTTCGCCATGCTTTGCTCTTATACGTTCTGCTTGGGCGTGTTAGACCTTAAGGGCTATGCATCGTTGAATAGTGATAAGATAAAAAACTGTGTATTAGAAAACGTTGAGCTTCAATCAACTTTTTTCGAGTAAAACAACAAAGTATTAAGTATCTATAGAGAGTGATACTTGGCTACTATATGTTATGCCTGAAACTAGATGGTTAAATTTTTGACAAAGGCTTTAGAAAGGTAGTTATAGCCGATAAGTATAATGGTCAAAAAAAGAGCACCCTAGGGTGCTCTAATCATCATCCTGAATAGGAAGTTTTTTTCGCCAAACTTCGCAAGTTAACGCTGTAGCATAAAGCAAAAAGATTATAGTCCAGCCTTTCACTCCCACGAATGGATAAGAGTCGTGGACTTCAAACTGCGTGATAAGTTGTATGAGCCATACGGCAAACAAAACATCTCCTAGCACCATTCCCCATTCCGTCACCCAAAACAACGCTGAGTAAAGAGCGTGGCGACTACCTTTCATATTTTATCTTCCTTATTCTCTGAATTGACCTCAGGAGTAATAAGGTTCTTAAGACGGAAAATTTTTAGGGAGGGGAAATTAGCGCAAACATCTTGGGAAATCTTAACGCTTTTTACGAACTTGATGTTGCTCAGGAGGCAATTACATTGTTGCTGACTATGCAGTCAATGAAATTGAAAATGCCACAATTTTCCGTAAATTTCTAGTAACCAAATCAATATTTACGGAATAAATATGACACTACTTAGCCACCAACTTTTTGACCACTGCGGTATATCTTTAGAAACATCTGAGCCACGCGATGAAGAAATAAGTGCTCCCCAGATAAACCCAGGCTCTGGCTTACCCCTTATAAAAAATAGTAGCGTGGATATTGGTGGCTATATCATCGGTGATGGGCCACTTAATCATGACGATGAAGCTGTGATTGCTATTATTGACGACTGCATTGAACCGTTTGATTTAGCTATAGAGCCGACCTTTGTATTTGAAGCGTCAAATACATTTGATGACACCTTTTCTATCTCTGATGACTTTTGTAGTTTGAACGATGAATGGATTTAGCGAAATCATATTGATTGGCGGAACTTATAGCCTAAACGCTAGTGACGGAAGGTTGCGAAGCACTGTTGGAATGAAGGTTGTCAATCCTTGAAAAAAGCACTGAATTTACTCAGTGCTTTCAGTTGAATGTTTATCGCTTCGAGGCTTGACCTTTTGATATCAATGGACGTGGTTTGTCGTCGGGATTGTCTGGTGCGCCAAGATAATTACATTCAAAGCACTTATGGCCCTTTACGTAACGAAGGTTGGTATTACATGCGTAACAAAAATCAACCGTAGTATATACATTCTGCCCATTATCAATGGCTTCTTGTCTCGCGACTGCATTAGCTTCGTTGATTTTGCTCTGTCCCGTGGCGTCTGCGCGATTTCTTAGTGTCTGATCTTTTCTGTTGCAGGGAATACACACACTTTTAGGAGTGCGCTCCCATGATCCACAGCGTTTACATGGCTTTTTGCTTGGTGGCATTTATAACCTCAATTTCCATTCTCCCGTAAATTTCGCTTGAGAATGATTAACTTGTAAAAATAGTTTCATCGGATGGCGACTAGCCTTCGGTGAAACAGCTTGTCTCTCATTACTCGAATATGGGGGGGCAGGTTATCAATACAAGCTTTTGCGGCTGCACAAAATTTCTGCCGTGAAGAGTCGAGAAAGAAGTAAAGAGGATTAAGTACGTGTTAACAGCCGTTCCATTGAGTAAGTATTGCGATTTGTCTGGTGAAAATATAGAAGCGATTGAACGTCGCATCGAGCGTGGCTACTGGGTGAAGGGTACACATGTTTTCAAACCAGCACATGTTCGTGAACGTTGGGTTGACCTTGTAGCAATAAGTGAATGGGCACGCACCAGCGGCTCAAATTCTTAAAAAGGAAGATGGTATATGTTGTTAAAGAAAAATGCTGAAAAACTGAAAACAGTGCGCGGTGTGTCAATTCGTTATGATAAGAACGAGCGTGCAACGGGTATCCAACTGGCGTTTACCTACAAAG
>VAOV01008723.1_pt1 | contig 13661 bp, 11 predicted proteins | sample 3393941 | NCBI WGS metagenome assembly VAOV01 (sample SAMN08290427, study PRJNA428436) | hydrothermal vent metagenome | isolation source: Deep-sea hydrothermal vent chimney | place: Indian Ocean: Southwest Indian Ridge | depth 2398 m m
CCAGGCCAGCAGATGATGGCCGAAGGTGACCGGCTGTGCCGTCTGCAGGTGGGTGAAGCCGGGCATGATGGTGTCGGCTTCGCGCTCGGCAAGCTCAATCATGCCGTCACGCAGGCGTGTCAGCTCCGCTTCGATCACGTCGATTTCATCGCGCATAAATAGGCGAATATCGGTGGCCACTTGGTCGTTGCGCGAGCGGCCGGTGTGCAGCTTCTTGCCGGTAATGCCGATTTTGTCGGTCAGGCGTGCTTCGATGTTCATGTGCACGTCTTCCAGCGGCACCGACCAGTTGAACTCGCCGCGCTCAATCTCGCCCTGAATGTCGGTCAAGCCGTTGATAATGGCGTCGCGCTCCTCTTCGGTGAGCACGCCCACCCGCGCCAGCATGGTGGCATGGGCAATCGAGCCCTGAATATCCTGGCGCGCCAGGCGCTGGTCGAAGTTCACAGACGCGGTAAAGCGTGCAACAAAGGCATCGGTGGGCTCGCTGAAGCGACCGCCCCAAGACTGGTTCGTAGCTTGGCTCATCGGAGAGATATCCTGCTGACAAATCTAATGGAGTCGTTAAAAGAAAGTGTACCAGAGTCACTGCGTAGAGCGGCATGCCGTTTTATGGCAGTGTTTATAACGAGGCAGGAGATTCTTGGCTAGCAACGACTACTAGCGGCGTTTTCAAATATGCCTTCAGCGCACTCAAGGCCATGGGACGAGCAAAGTAGTAGCCTTGGTAGTGGTCGCACTGCAGGGTACGCAGGAAGTGAAACTGCTCGGCGGTTTCAACGCCTTCAATTAACACCTCGAGTCCCAACTTATCTGCCATGGTGACAACGCCCTCTACAATAGCGGCGTCACGGGAATCAACGGCCACATCGCCCACAAACGAGCGGTCAACCTTCAGCTTATTGATGGGTAGGCGTTTTAGATAGCTAAGGCTTGAGAAACCGGTGCCAAAGTCATCCAGCGCAATGTGCACGCCCAGTTGGCGCAGGGCCTGTAAAGCCTGAATGGTGTGTTCGGCGCTATCCATTAACACACCTTCGGTCAGCTCCAGCTCTAATAGCGCGGGGGGCAAGCCACTACGCGCCAGCACCTGCTTTACGGAGTCTAAAAATCCTGGGCGCTGAAACTGCATGGGTGATACGTTAATCGCCATGGTTATGGGGGTCGCGCTTTCGGCATTGAGCACCACCGCATCGCGGCAGGCGGTTTCCATCACCCACTCACTGATGGGAATAATCTGCCCGGTATCCTCGGCCAAAGGAATAAACTGCCCTGGCGGGATGTTGCCACGCTCTGGGTGGTACCAACGGACCAACGCTTCAACTCCAGCGACCCGCCCGCTATGGTGAATTTGCGGCTGGTAATGGAGCTCAAACTGCTCCTGCTCAATGGCCTGCTGCAGGGCATGGCGCAAATTCACCCGCTCGGTGACCTTGCGGTTAAGTTCGTCGGTATACCACTGAAAGGTGTTGCGCCCCCTGCGTTTGGCCTTGTACATGGCAAGGTCGGCCTGCTGAATGAGCTGACGCGGCGTTTGAATAGTGCCATCGTTGGTGGCAATCCCAATACTGGCAGTAATTCTTAGCTCGTTGCTGCGATACCAGTAAGGTGCCGAAACTCGTGCCAGCAGCCGCTCGACCACCTGTAAGACATCGTCTTCGTGGGCTAAATCCGGCAACAGTACGATAAACTCATCGCCGCCAAATCGGGCCACGGTGTCCCAGGGGCGCAGCTCCTCCTCCAAGCGCTTGGCGACCTCTAGCAAAATATAGTCGCCCACTTCATGGCCGAGGGTGTCATTGATTGGCTTAAAGTCGTCTAAATCAATGAACAGCACTGCTAAATAACGCTGGTAGCGCCTGGCTAACAAACAACCTTGGGCAAGGCGCTGGTCCAGCAACAGCCGGTTGGGCAGCCCGGTCAGCGCATCGTGATTGGCGTTATGGCTCAGCTGGGCCTGATACTCTCGCTGGGCGGTAATATCGTTTTGCGCGCCGATAAAATGTGTGACTACGCCAGCTTCATCGCGCACCGGGGAGATATAAAGATCGTTCCAGAAAGGCGCGCCGTTACGGCGATAGTTGCGAATCACCACGTGCACATCGCGCTGCTCTTTGATGCCTTTGCGCAATTGCACCTGGGTCGCAGGGTCCGTGTCGATTCCTTGTAGAAAACGGCAGTTGCGGCCCAGCGCGGCCTCTCGCGAGTAGCCGGTGATGCGCTCAAAGGCAGCGTTCACATACACTATCGGCAGATCAGGGCGCTGAGCATCCACAATGACCACGCCATTGGTGCTAGACTCCACGCTGCGCTCCAGCAGCGCCAACTGCCGTTCAGTGTCTTTGCGCTCGGTAATATCCTGAGTAGAGCCCTGAGCTTGAATAATTTTTCCTAGCTCATCGCGCACCGCTCGGCCAATCACTCGCACCCAACGCCGTCGCCCCTGCTGGGTAATAATCTCCAGCTCTTCGTCAAAACTTATCCCCTTCTCACAGCAGTTGGTAAACACGGCTTGAATACGCGACCGAGAGCTTGGCGTGTAAAAAGCAATCGCCTCCTCCAGCGTGGGCTGGTGGCCAACAGGCATATCGTGAAGGCGGCACACCTCCTCCGACCAGATCGGCAGCCCCACCGCTAAATCCATATACCAGCCGCCTATATGCGCTGTCTCACCGGCAATACGGAACAGCCGCTGATTGCGCCGTAGCTGCTTTTCCACCGCTTTGCGACGAGAAATATCTCGGGCAATCACATAAATCACCTGCTCACCGGCAGAAGCGGACACTTCCAACCAAACGCGCCTACCATCTACCGCTAACGCACAAATATCGAAGGCATTAATTTTTTCACCCCGGCATACCCTTGCCAACGCTGCTTCGATAACGGGATGATCACGCGGCTCTACCACGACACCACAGGGCCTACCCAGCAGCGCTTCTGCTTGGTAACCCAGTAACGACTCAAAGGTTGGGTTGATGCTGAGCAGCGTGCCCGCAAAGTCGATGCAGCAGAACAAATCCTGCGAAAGCAGAAAGAATTGGTCTAGCTTACCTTGCGGTTCAACAGGGGGCATGGCATTTCCTAACAGGCGTTAAACGCGTTCAGCGCTGGCCCTAAATTCGGCCGGTTATTTTTACTGTGTGGCTGGGTGCTTTATGATGAGAATTATCACAGTTCGACGCGCCGTGTCAGCGGCAAAGGGAGAATCAGGTGTCATCCATCACTAAATTGCGCATTGCCACGCGTAAAAGTCAGTTGGCCATGTGGCAGGCCGAGTACGTCCGCGACCGCTTGATGGCGGCACATAGCGGTCTGGAAGTTGAGCTTGTCCCCCTCTCCACCAAAGGCGACAAAATTCTCGATACGCCTCTCTCCAAAATTGGTGGCAAAGGGCTATTCGTCAAGGAGCTTGAAGACGCCATGCTGGATGGACGCGCCGATATTGCCGTTCACTCCATGAAAGACGTACCCATGCACTTCCCCGAAGGCTTGGGGCTATCGGTGATTTTAGAGGGGGCAGACCCCACCGATGCATTCGTGTCCAACCACTATAACAGCATCGACGAGCTGCCCGAAGGTGCGCGCATCGGTACCGCCAGCCTACGTCGTGGCCTACAAATACGTGAAGCCCGTCCGGACCTGCAAATCCTCAACCTGCGCGGCAACGTCCAGACTCGCCTTGGGAAGCTCGACGATGGCGAGTTCGACGCTATCATTCTGGCCACCTCTGGCCTGCAGCGCCTGGGGCTCGATGCGCGAATCGCCCAAGCACTGCCCCCCGAAATCTGCTTGCCCGCCTGCGGCCAGGGCGCACTAGGCATCGAATGTCGCTTGCACGACCCCGAATTGATTGCGCTACTGGCCCCCTTGGACGACCAGGATACCGCCACCCGCGTGCGCGCCGAGCGCGCCATGAACACGCGCCTGGAAGGTGGCTGCCAAGTACCGATTGCCGGGCACGCCGTACTGGATAAAGCCAACGATACCCTGTGGCTACGCGGGCTAGTGGGCAACCCAGAGGGCACCGAGGTACTGCGTGCCGAGGGCCGTGGCTCTATCCATGAGCCGGAAGCGCTCGGCATTCGTATTGCCGAAGAGCTGCTGGATCAAGGCGCCGGCGATATCTTGGCAGAGGTTTACGGCCGCAACGTATGAGCCAGCCGGTACTGATTTGCCGCCCAGGGGAGCGGGGCGAAACGCTGGCGGATGCCCTGCGGGCAAGCGAAGGCTGGGTGGAGTCGCTTGACGTGATGCATCTGGAAGCGCTGCCTGAAGATGCTACGCAGCGCCAAGTCTGGTTGGATATTGATCAGTACCATAAGATAGTGGTGGTCAGCCCCTTTGCCGCTTACTGTTTAAGCGAGGCGCTGGATCGCTACTGGCCACAGCGACCTATCGGTATTGATTACTATAGCGTTGGACGGGGCACTGCCAGCATACTGTTCGATCAGCTTGGGGTTCGGGTACGTATTCCTCCGCCCCAGCAGGGTGAAGACACCAGCGAAGCGCTGCTTTCGCTAGCGTCGCTTCGCCACCTAGCACATCAACGAGTGCTGCTGGTGGCAGGAGAAGGCGGCCGCACGCTGATCGCCGACACTCTAGCGGCACGCGGGGCCACTATTACCCGGCTGGCGGTCTATCGGCGGGTTTATCAGCCGCCTTCGCCAGCGATGCAAAAGCGCCTCGCCACAGGTGCCTACCGGGCGCTCATCGTCACCAGCGGCGAACTGCTTGAATATCTGGCAAAATGGTGTGGTCCAGCAGCGTTGAACCAACCGCTAATCGTTTCCAGTCACCGTTTAGCTACACTGGCCGGTAAACTGGGTTTTTGTGACCTCAAGGTGGCGTCGGGAGCAACGCCGGCTGCGCTGGTGGCCGCGTTGGATCGGTCCTGCAACCCATAGGGTGCCGATGTCGATCAAGGAACTTAATAAGGGCTAGCGACAGATGAGCAAACAACCAAACGAGCAGGAAGGCGTTAACAACACGTCTGCCGATGCATCCCAAGATAACGCGCAACCGAGCGATACTACGGCATCATCGGCGAAAAGCGAGTCGACTGCTGGCAGCGCCTCCTCCTCTTACGCGGCTAAGAACAGCCGCTCGCGCCGCCGCAACAAAAGTGGCTCAAGCGCTTCGACTACCAGCGCTTCAAATGCCAGTGCACCCACGTCCGGCACAGCAAGCACTGCGCAGGCCAACGCCCCAAAAGATACCAAAGCGACGGAAGCAGACACCAAGCCGACCGCCACAGCAACACCTGCAGCGTCCACCTCCTCGAAAAGCGGCAGTACATCCGCTACTAGAGGCCCAGGCAAGCCGACTCCGCCCTCCTCTACCGGTGGCGGCAGCAGCAAAGGTGGCGGCGTAGCCATTGCCCTGGTGATTATCCTGGCACTCGCCCTGGGCCTGATCACTTGGCAAGGCTGGCAGCGCCTGGATAGTCAGCAGCAGCGCCTGGACGAATTGGCCCAGCAAGCGCAAAACAGCGCTTCCCAGCAAGCGGTCAGCGAGCTTGAGTCACGGATCGAAGAGGGCGAAGCCGAACGAAGCCAAGCGCTGGAGAGTACCGTGAGCGAACTGCGCAGCGAGCTGGATAGCTATCGCAGCGACATCAACAGCACGCTGGACGAGGTGCTGACGCAGCTCTCACAAGAGCAGGACACCGACGAGCGCGATTGGCTTCACGCCGAAGCGGCCTACTTGCTGCGTTTGGCGAATCAGCGCCTGCAGCTGGAGGGTGATGTGGAAGGTGCCGCCGCTCTGCTGCGCACCGCCGATGCCCGTCTGGCCGATGCCGATAACCCGGCGCTAACGCCCGTGCGTCGTGAAATTGCCAACGAGCTCGCCGCGCTGGACGCCGTTCCTCAAGTGGACCGCACAGGCATTTACTTAGCTCTGAATGCCCAGCAAGAGCGCGTAGCGGGTCTGCGCCTATCTCAAGAGATCGAAGAGCGCGCCGTGACGTCGAGCATTGAGCAGCCGCCTACCGGCACTTTCCAGCGCCAGCTCGCCCGCTTCGGTGAAGAGCTAAAAGATCTCGTGGTCATTCGTCAGCACGATGAAGCACTGGAAGCGTTGATCACGCCGGAGCAGGAGTCCTACCTGCGCCAGAGCCTGCGCCTGATTCTCGAGCAGTCTCAGCTAGCGCTGCTCAAAGAGGAGCCCGAGCTGTACGAAGCGAGCATCGACAAAGCCCTGGAGCTGCTGAACGGCTACTACGACACCGAGCGTGAAGAGACCCAGAGCGTCATAGCCCGCCTTCAAGAGCTGAAGCAGGCCGAAGTAAAGCCCGAGCTGCCGGATATCAGCGCCTCACAGCAAGCGCTGGCCAGCTTCATCGACAACCGTTTCGAGTCGCGTCGTCAGGATGGAGGTGATGCATGAGAAAACTCATCCTGCTGATCGTCGCGGGCCTTGCGGTTGGCGCGCTCTTTGGGCACCTGATGATGTCAGTGCCCGGTTACTGGCTGATTCGAGTGGGCGACACCTCGGTTCAAACCTCGTTCTGGTTTGGTCTGGTGCTGCTGCTGGGTGCCTTTATTGTGCTGCACTTCGCGCTGCGCCTGCTTACCGGCATTATTCGCCCGGTTGGTCGCTTCCGTACCTGGAACAGCCGCGCCCGTAACCGTCGCGCCATGAAACGCACCGTGCGTGGTTTGGTGGCACTCACCGAAGGCCGCTGGAAAAAAGCCGAGAAAACCTTGGTGCGCGCCGCCGACGACTCCAGCACACCGCTGGTGAACTACCTATCGGCCGCGCTGGCAGCCCACTATCAGGGCGACCACGAGAAGTCCCAGGAGCATCTGAACCAGGCCCAGCTGACCACCGACGGTGCGGATACCGCCGTTGGCCTGATGCAGGCGCAGCTGATGATTGACCGTCAGCAGCCGGAAGAGGCTCTGGCAATTCTCACTCGCCTGGATAAGCAGCTCACTAATCACCCGCAGGTACTGAAGCTTTTGAAGCAGGTACACCTGAGCGTCAACGACTGGGAAGGCCTGCGCCGCCTAATTCCACGTCTGGCCGCGCAGAAGCTGATTACCCAGCAAGAGCGCGAACAGCTGGAATTCAAAGCGTATCGCGAGCTGATCATCTTCGAAGCGAAGAACCCTACCAATATCGAACGGGTTCGCGGGCTGTGGGCGGATATGCCCGACTACCTGCGCGGCAATACCGAGCTGATCGTGCTCTATACCGAGGCACTGCTACATGCCAACGAAGAGCCGATTGCCGAGCGTCTGCTGAACCACTCGCTGGATAACCACTGGGACGCCCGCTTGGTCAAGCGCTACGGCCTGCTCAATGTCGATGCCGCTCGCCAGCTCGCCAAGGCCGAAAAGTGGCTACAAGAGCGCCCCAACGACCCCGAGCTGCTGCTCGCCTGTGGACGCCTGTCACTACGTGTTGGCCAGTGGGAAAAAGCGCTGGAATACTTTGAAGCCAGCCAGCGCCAGCGCCCCAATGGCGAAGTGTGTGCCGAGCTTGCTCGCCTCTACGCAAGCCTAGGCGAGCACAACAAGAGCCAGCTCTACTATCGTCACAGTGTTGATATGCTAGCCAAATCTCTGCCATCGTTGCCCCAACCCAGCGATGCCAGTGACAACACGCAGAGCGATAAGAAAGCGGCGAAAAAGACGGCATAACCGCCTCCTGTAAGGCAAAAAGGGTGCTCACGGGCACCCTTTTTTAATAACGCTTCGCTACACGCTCTCGGCAGGCTTCTCTGGGGCCGCCGCCTGTAGCTCAGACGTACAGTGACCGCAGCGAACGGCCTTGATTGGCACCACCATAAAACAGTAAGGGCAGGGCTTTTCGGTCGGGTCTGCCGGTGCCACCGCCTCTTCGCGCTTTAAGCGGTTGATGGTACGCACCAGCAAAAACACCACGAACGCGACGATGGAGAAGCTCACCACCGCGTTGATAAACAGCCCCACGTTCAGCGTCACCGCCCCTGCCGCTTGAGCTTCTGCCAAGGTGGCATAGGGCGCTCCCGCCACGCCTTCCCGCAATACGACGAACAGATTCGAAAAATCGATCCCACCCACCAACAGGCCAATCAGCGGATTCATCACGTCTTTGACAAGGCTTTGCACGATCAGCGTAAATGCCCCGCCAATGATGATACCCACCGCCATATCAATCACATTGCCCTTAACGGCAAACTCGCGGAATTCCCGGAAAAATTTAGCCATACGCCTTTTAACCTCACCAAGCCAATGAAACGCCAAGGGCTAACGATACAAAGGAGTTATATTATTGATGGGAGGCAGCCATCACCGCCTCTAGCGCCGCTTTATATCCCTGCACGCCTAGGCCAGCAATCACGCCATCGGCCCGTAGCGAGACATAGGAGTGGTGGCGAAACGACTCGCGCTTATGCACGTTGGAGAGATGGACTTCGATGACCTGGCCATCAAAGGCGTTCAATGCATCGAGGATCGCTACCGAGGTATGAGTATAGGCCGCCGGATTGATAATGATGGCCTGCGTGCCATCTACCCTCGCTGCGTGAATGGCGTCGATGAGCTCACCTTCATGGTTACTTTGCAGGCAGGTGATCTCCCAGCCTGCCATTACCGCTTTTTCGCGCAGCAGGTTATTCACATCGTCGAGTGTGTCATAGCCATAAATCTCTGGCTGACGCGTGCCTAATAAATTGAGATTAGGCCCATGTAACACCAATACTTTGTCCTGCTGCATAGTGCACTCCTTCGGTGATATGGTTAGCCGTGTTGCGTTTGTCGCCTCGTTCTAACACCTTCCCGCAAGCACCGCCAGCGCCTTATCCAATGATGCCTGCTGGCGCTGTTCATACAGCGCAATTTCATTAATCACGGAGGCCCCCAGGTCACGTTCGAATTGGGCTTGGTTGGCTTGGCTTGCGTATTCATCGCGCTGCTCGCCGCCCAGGTTCGACTGGAAGATGCCCGCCGCGCTAACCGGCAGAAAGTCCTCATAAATCATGGGCTGGCAAGTCAGCGCGCCTTGCTCGATGAGTGCGTCAAGGGTATCCGCGTTAATCTGCGCGGGTAGCGATGCAGTGGTACCCGGTACGGCGTGACAGTGGAAGAACGCCAGCCCTTCACGACGTAGCGTGGCGTGGTCGTCTGGGAATGCTTGGAACACTTCCGTCAACTGCGCCTGATGAGCGCTGTTATCTTTAGCGGGAGGCAACTGCTGCGACTGGGCCAAGAGCTGATCGTAGAGCGCTCGTCCTTTCTGCGTCAAGGCAACCCCGCGCTGCTCGATTTCACCGAAGCGGGCGGTATGGTGCCCCGCCACGCTGTCGGCAAAGGTAATGGTCTCTTCCAGCGCTTTGAAGCTGGTTTGGCGCAGTAGAATCGGGCAGCGGCGACGGGGCGGGCCTTCGATCACCGCCTTAGGGTCGATGCCAACACTCGGCATCTGCTGCTGTACTGCATCGATATCCAAGGTGCGCGGGGTTAAATGGTTGATATGCGGGCCTCTAAAGCTCACCACGTCGGCAATCAACCGATGCTCTTGATGCAAACGGTCGTAGGTGGCGCGGTCGGCGGTGGCATCGTGGTGCCAGCGGAACGTATTGAGCGCGGCCTGCACGAATGCCTTGGCATCGGTCGCGTTTAGGCCACCCTGCTCTTCGCAGCGGGCGATTAGCGCCTGGGCCTCGGGGGTGACGATTTCACGGTGGGAGAGAATTTCCCGCGCCTGCTCGCGAAGCGCTGCGTTTTCGATGAGCTCTAGCCGCAGCAGCGAGGTAAAGACACGAAAGGGATTACGCCTCAACGCGTCGTCGTCCACCGGACGAAAGGCCGTGGAGTGCACCGGCACACCGGCAGCCGCCAAGTCGTAGTAACCCACCGGATACATGCCCATGACCGCAAACATACGCCGCAGCAGCGCCAGCTCTTCGGGCAAACCAACGCGGATCGCCCCATGGCGCTCGACGCTCAGGCGCGCCAGCTCGTCGGACGCTTCGAGCGTGCGGGCAAGATCGGCATCGTTGGCCAGCACGTCACGGTTCACACGCTCTACCAGCGAGAGCAGCGTGCCGTATTGCGGTACTTCCTGTTGATACATCGCCGACATCGCTTTGGAAAATTGATCGCGAATATCGTCGGCGCTTACATAAGCAGCATCCATGGGGCTTCCTGTTGGCCATCTTGTGAGTGTTATAACGATTACCATAGTAGCGCTGCAGCGACGGGGGAAATTGCATAAATTTGGCCGTTATCTTCATTAACACGCCTTGAGCCCCCGCCACAGCCCATGGTGTTACGGTTACACTAAGCCTTTCTGTTTCGACAATTCTACGTTTCGACAAAGGCCACCGCTTAGATGACTGCCTCACGCTCGCCTCTACCGCTCTATCTGGGCTTGCCCATGTGGGCCAATCAGGATTGGCAGGGCAGCCTCTACCCGCGCCAAGCCAAAACCGACCTGCTCAGTGATTACGCGGCAGTGTTTTCCAGCGTGGAGGGCAATACGACGTTTTACAGCGGCGCACCTAAGCCCGACACCATCGCTGCCTGGGCGCGCCAAGCTCCCGCTCATTTTCGCTTTTGTTTTAAACTGCCCGCCAGCGTGACGCACGACCAGCGTCTCGGCAGTTTAGCGTCTGCCTGGGAGTTTATAGAGGCACTGACGCCGCTCCATGACCGGCTTGGTCCAACCATGGTCCAACTACCGCGTGATTTCGGCCCTGCAGAGCTACCTAAACTCGAAGCATTGCTCGCTCACTGGCCAGCGCATCTGCCCTGCGCCGTGGAGGTGCGCCACCCTGTTTTTTTCCACAAGGGTGAGGAAGAGAAAGCCCTCAACCGATTGTTGATAACTTATAGCGCTAATCGTGTGATGCTGGATGTGCGTCCGGTGTTCTCGACCCCCGCCGAAGGCCATGCGGGCCTCGCTCATGCCCAACAGGAAAAGCCGAAAGTCCCGTTACACGTGCTTTCCACAGCGGAGCTGCCGATTATTCGCTTCATTGGCCATATTGACAAAACCATTAATACTCGCTACTTCGCTCCGTGGATAGAGTGCCTAAAGCTGTGGATAAGTCAGGGGAAAACCCCTTTCTTATTTGTGCATACAGCGGATAACCGCGAGTCCCCCGAGATGGCTCGACACCTGTACCACACCCTTCAACAGCACATCGCACTGCCTGAGCTTGACCCCTTTGCCGATGAAAAGCAGAGCCAGCTGTTTTAAGCCGTCTTTTTAGATGAGCTGACTGGCATGCCCTACCATGATCGGATAAATTGCGCGTTCTTTCGGAAAAGTACGCTGGCAATTTCTCTATTTCCGAAAATCGGCGCAGCAAGCCGATAACGACTCATTACAATTGAACGTATAACACAGGTGATTTATGGCAAAACTTGCACATGCACAGTGGTCATCGCGTATGACCTTTGTGCTGGCCGCAGCGGGCTCAGCGGTTGGCTTAGGAAATATTTGGAAGTTCCCGTACATGGTGGGCGAAAGCGGCGGGGCTGCTTTCGTATTTGTTTATCTGCTTTGTATTGGACTCATTGGCTTGCCCATTCTTGTTTCTGAGTGGCTTATCGGGCGGCGCGGCCAGAAGAATCCAGCAAGCACGATGTCTGAGCTGGCACGCCAAGCCAATAAATCCAGTATGTGGGCCGTGGTGGGTATTAGCGGCATTGTGGGGGCGTTTTTAATCCTGTCGTTCTATAGCGTGATCGGCGGCTGGTCGCTCTACTACACCCTTAACTCAGTAAGCGGCACCTTCAGCGGCCAAGACGCCGACGGCATCGGGGCGCTGTTTAACGGTATGCTCAGCAACCCCGGGCTACTCCTGCTTGGCCACTCTGCCTTTATGCTGTTGGTGATTGGTATTGTTGCCCGTGGTGTAACAAAAGGGCTGGAAGGCGCTGTACGCATCTTGATGCCGGTACTCGCGTTACTGCTGGTCGTGCTGATCGGTTATGGCATGTCGACCGGCCATTTCGGTGAAGCGCTGGCATATATGTTCAACCCGGACTGGAGCAAGCTAAGCGCAGAGACAGTCCTGGCCGCGTTAGGGCACGCCTTTTTCACCCTGTCGCTGGGTATGGGCATCATGATGGCGTATGGCTCTTACCTGGGCAAAGAGATCAACCTACTCCAAACCGCCCGCACAGTGATCATTATGGATACGGTGATCGCTCTCGGCGCAGGTCTTGCGATCTTCCCCATCGTGTTTGCGAACAACCTTGACCTAGCCTCAGGCCCTGGGCTGATCTTTGTTACGCTGCCCTTAGCATTTGGCAATATGGACGGTGGCTCTCTGCTGGGTTTGATGTTCTTCCTGCTACTCACTTTCGCAGCGCTGACCTCGGCCATTTCGCTGCTTGAGCCCGTGGTTGAGTTTATTGAAGAGCGCACGCCGCTGTCTCGCGTGATGGCGACCGTTGTTGCCGGGGTGGGCGCTTGGGCGCTGGGTATTGCCGCTCTGCTCTCCTTCAACGTGTGGAGCGAGCCGCTCATGTTCGGTATGGGCGTGTTCGACCTACTGGATACGCTGACCAGCAAAATCATGCTGCCGCTTACCGGCTTGGGTGCGATTCTCTTCGCTGCGTGGTGCTTAGAGCGCAAGAGTGTCGAGGCTGAGCTTGGGCTGTCAGCCACTGGCGTAAGCGTATGGAACATCATCGCGCGCTATGTAGCGCCCGCAGGCGTCATCGCTGTCTTCGTCACAGGCTTACTCTAAGCCGTCACGGCCCCGCTAGCTGGCGGGGCTGTCTATCGCACGCTGTTGTTAGTGCAATTCGCTCTCTTGCGGTTCGTCATCGTCCGGCAAGGGAGCGATATCCCGCGACAATTTCTGAAACTCCCGATGCAGCTCAATCCCTCTGCGTGCCCTTAGGCTACGCTGGGCGGCGCTGCGCCGACGTTGGGCATGCTCATCGACCTCCATACTCATGAATATGTCGAGCAATTCGCTTTTTACCGAGGTCATTCGTTCGACGTTTCTCATGATCGACGCTCCTCCAGGTGAAGTTGCCTACGTCCACCTGCATCCGTGACGACTGATTTTTAAATGATGCAGTGCGGCACGTCACTTCTTACTATAACCTACTTGACAAAATGATGACGAATCTTGAAGAAAGGGGGTTAACGCCCTTTAAACGGCAGCCATTACGGGTGATTACCGCTGCCCTCTTCGCGTCACTCAGGCATACTGTGGCCACCTAGGCTGCATAAGCACGATCAAGAATTTAAGGAGCTGAACGTGAGCCGCGCCCTGTTCGATGAAATGAGACGCCGCATGGAGCATTTCCGTCGCTCCGAACAAAAGGTAGCGCGGTTCGTGCTGCGTAACCCCGATGAAGTGATCCATATGCGGATCGTGGATCTTGCCACCGAGGCAAAGGTGAGCGAACCCACAGTGGTGCGCTTCTGCCGTGCCCTTGGCTGCAACGGTTTCCAGGACTTCAAGCTTCAGCTAGCCCAGATGCTGGCCAGTGGAAGTCAGTTCGCCCAGTTCTCCATGAACGATAGCGACTCGGTGGCGGAGTTCTCTCACAGCATTTTTGACTCCACCGTCGGCACACTGCTGTCGGTACGCGATCGGCTCGACAATGAAGCCTTGGGGCGAGCAGTGAATGCACTGGCCATGGCCAACCGGGTGGAGTTTTACGGCTTTGGTGCCTCTGGTGCCGTGGCCTTCGATGCCCAGC
>VAOV01031565.1_pt1 | contig 13434 bp, 10 predicted proteins | sample 3393941 | NCBI WGS metagenome assembly VAOV01 (sample SAMN08290427, study PRJNA428436) | hydrothermal vent metagenome | isolation source: Deep-sea hydrothermal vent chimney | place: Indian Ocean: Southwest Indian Ridge | depth 2398 m m
AAAGGCTTGCCCACTATAGAAGCGTGCGACATTTTGTCAATTAGCCGTAATGCTAGACATGCTTGTACGGGATGTGCGGTTTTGGATAATAATTGTATATGATTAACTGGGGTCTATAGTACCTAAGTGACAGAGGGTTGACGATACGTTAACAGGCTTATCAAACCGTCCATCTAATGTCACTATAACCATGCTGCATCGCAAAATCGACTCAGACCATTGGCTATTTTCTTGCACCATGGTCGAGTTAAGTCTGAGTTCGGTTTGTCAGCAGGGGCTAAGGTTCTTATAATCCACGGCGCGCGACCGGCAGGTAGGTGGTCGTGCCCGACTTGGCAACGGCCGAGCCCCTTCCAGCAACCACTGCCCGCTCGGGCTATGCCCGACCTGTCGCTGAGCGGGCCAAGAGAGTGTGTATAACGCCGTGAATAGCAAACGACCCGTAAACCTAGATCTAACGACGATACATTTCCCACTACCGGCGCTAACGTCGATTACACACCGTATCACGGGTGTGATCCTGTTCGTTGGCCTGATTTTCGCTTTTTGGGCGTTGGGTAAATCCCTGTCATCTCCGGCTGGCTTCGATGCTGTCAGCAGTGCCTTAGCCAACAACTTCTTTGCCAAGCTCGTTGCGTGGGGGCTGCTGTCTGCCTTGGCATTCCACTTTGTGGCAGGCATCAAGCACCTGCTGATGGACGCCAATATTGGGGTGACCTTAGAAGGTGGCGTTAAAAAAGCACAGGCTACTGTGGTAGTGAGTGCAGTTCTGATTATTCTGGCAGGAGTTTGGGTATGGTAACCAATATCACAAGTTTTGGCCGTAGCGGGCTGTCCGACTGGCTGATGCAGCGCGTTTCTGCGGTCATCCTGGCCCTTTACACGGTTTTCGTTGTTGCCTACCTGCTGTTTAATCCAAACCTGGACTACTACGCCTGGAGCGGGCTGTTCGAGCAAACGTGGATGCGCATTTTCTCGCTGCTGGCGTTTGTCTCTATCGCTGCGCACGCCTGGATCGGTTTGTGGACCGTCACCACCGATTACCTCAAGTCCACTCGCCTGCGCGTGGGTGCCCAGACGCTGATCATTCTGGCCATCTTCGTGTACCTGGTGTGGGGCATTCAAATTCTGTGGGGAGCTTGATACATGTCTAACCTTCGTAGCCTGACATTCGACGCCATTATCATCGGTGGTGGTGGCTCTGGCCTGCGTGCTGCGCTTGAACTGGCAAAATCTGGTAAGAAGACAGCCGTACTGTCCAAAGTGTTCCCGACACGCTCTCACACGGTTTCTGCTCAAGGCGGTATTACCTGTGCGATTGCCTCCGCCGACCCGAACGACGACTGGCGCTGGCACATGTATGACACCGTCAAGGGCGGCGACTATATCGCTGACCAAGACGCTGCCGAGTACATGTGTTCGGAAGGCCCCAAGGCCGTCTTCGAACTCGAGCACATGGGCCTACCGTTCTCGCGTTTCGACAATGGCCGCATCTATCAGCGTCCGTTCGGTGGTCAGTCCAAGAACTTTGGTGAAGGTGGTCAGGCCGCACGTACCTGCGCCGCCGCCGACCGTACCGGTCACGCGCTGCTGCACACCCTTTACCAGAACAACCTGAAGAACAACACCACGTTCCTGAACGAGTGGTACGCGGTGGATCTGGTCAAGAACGCCAACGGTGACGTGGTGGGCTGTATCGCCATGTGTATCGAAACCGGCGAAGTGGTGCACGTCAAGTCGAAAGCCACCGTGCTGGCGACCGGCGGTGCCGGACGCATCTACGCGTCGACCACTAACGCCCTGATCAACACCGGTGACGGTATCGGCATGGCGCTACGCGCCGGCTTCCCGATGCAGGACATGGAAATGTGGCAGTTCCACCCGACCGGTATTTACGGTGCGGGCACGCTGGTCACCGAAGGTTGCCGTGGTGAAGGTGGCTACCTGGTCAACAAGGATGGCGAGCGTTTCATGGAGCGCTATGCGCCCAACGCCAAAGACCTGGCGGGCCGTGACGTCGTGGCGCGTTCCATGGTCATGGAAATCCTCGAAGGCCGCGGCTGTGGCGAGAAGGGCGACCACGTGTTCCTGAAGTTGGATCACCTGGGCGAAGAAGTGCTTGGTAAGCGTCTGCCGGGTATCGTAGAGCTGTCTAAAACCTTCGCTCACGTTGATCCGGCGAAAGACCCGATTCCAGTCGTCCCGACCTGCCACTATATGATGGGCGGTATTCCGACCAACATTCATGGCCAAGCAATTACCCAAGACGAAAATGGCAACGACCATATCGTTAACGGTCTGTTTGCCTGTGGTGAAGCGGCATGTGTATCAGTACACGGTGCTAACCGCCTGGGCGGTAACTCGCTGCTGGACTTGGTCGTCTTTGGTCGCGCTGCCGGTATGTTCATCGAAGGCGCGCTGAACGAAGGTATCGAGTATCTGGACGCTTCCGAGTCAGACATCGAATTCGCCATGAAGCGTATTACGCGCTGGAACGAGTCTGAAGAGGGCGGCGAAAGCATTCCTGAGCTGAAAGCCGAGCTTCAAGACATCATGCAGAACTCTTTCGGTGTATTCCGTGAAGAGAAAAACATGCAGGAAGGTGTCAAAAAGCTAGCGGAACTGCGTGGCCGTATTGCCAATGCGCACCTGCCGGACAAATCCAATGTATTCAACACTGCTCGTGTTGAGGCGCTGGAGCTGGACAACCTGATGGAAGTGGCAGAAGCAACGGCGATTGCTGCCCTTGAGCGTAAAGAGAGCCGTGGTGCCCACTCGCGCTACGACTACCCAGACCGTGATGATGTCAACTGGCTGAAACACTCGCTCTACTTCCCAGCAACTAAAGAGCTGAAGAAGCGCGACGTCAACTTCAAGCCGAAAACTGTTGATATGTTCGAGCCTAAGGTTCGCACCTACTAATCTCCGCACTGACGAGAGGGAGTCACCATGTCCAATCTTCAGGTATCCGTATACCGCTACAATCCGGAAACCGACTCCGCGCCTTATATGCAGGAGTTTCAGGTCGATACCAAAGGCCGTGATCTGATGGTGCTGGATGTTTTGCACCTGATGAAAGAGCAAGACAGCGGTTTAGCCTATCGCCGTAGCTGCCGTGAAGGTGTATGCGGTTCCGATGGCATGAACATGAACGGCACAAACGGCTTGGCATGCATCACGCCGCTGTCCGATGTTGTGAAAAACAACAAACTGACGCTGCGCCCGCTGCCTGGCCTCCCGGTCATCCGTGATATGGTGGTTGACATGGGTCTGTTCTATAAGCAGTACGAGCGTATTCAGCCGTACCTGCAGAACGATACGCCAGCGCCAGCCATTGAGCGTCTGCAGTCGCCGGAAGAGCGCGACAAACTGGATGGTCTGTACGAGTGTATTCTGTGTGCGTGCTGCTCGACTTCATGCCCGTCGTTCTGGTGGAACCCGGACAAGTTCGTGGGCCCGGCGGGTCTGCTGCAGTCATACCGCTTCCTGGCCGACAGTCGCGATACCGCCACGCGTGAGCGTCTGACCAGCCTGGAAGACCCGTTCTCGGTGTTCCGTTGCCGTGGCATCATGAACTGCGTGGCGGTATGCCCGAAAGGTCTGAATCCGACCCGTGCAATTGGTAAAATTCGTGAAATGTTGCTCGCAGATGCGACGTAACTCATTAATCCTGTGAAAAAAAGCGACTACCACGTAAGTTGCATCACAAAGCTACTTAAATCGTGGCGCTTCGCTTGTTATCATAGGGGCTGTCATGGTGCGGCGACGCGCCGCACCATGGATCAGCCAAGTTTAAAAGCCGGTGCGACGAGTACCGGCTTTTGAGCATGAACTGGTAATGAAACGCGTCATCATACGTGTATGAAAAGGGCTACCGGCCACAGGTCGGCGCCGCCGGCAAACGTCCCGCCCCGCCGGCAGGGCAATAGCGATGTCGTTGCACGCATGCAGCGATGCCGATACCACCCCATCAGTGCAGGGTGACCGAGAGATGCAACAAGGCATAATGGAGTTGATGTGGCGTTCCTCTCACGTTAGTGGTGGCAATGTCCACTACGTGGAAGCGCTTTACGAGCAGTACCTCGCCGATCCTGATTCTGTCTCAGACGAGTGGCGCAGCTATTTCGATCAGTTGCCGCGTGCTGAAGGCAGTGCCTCCCACGATGTTCCACTAAGCCCCATTCGTGATCAGTTCTACCAGCTTGGCCGTGAAAGGCGCCCAGGCCGGGTAGTCGCCGCGTCCGACAGCGGTGAAAACAAAAAGCAGGTCAAAGTTCTGCAGCTGATCAACGCGTATCGCTTCCGTGGCCATCAAAAGGCCAATATCGACCCGCTTGGTCTGCGTAATCCCACCCCCGTCCCCGACCTCGACCTGTCATTCCATCAGCTGTCCCAAGCTGATCTTGATACCGAGTTCCAGACAGGTTCTTTCTTCCTGGGTATTGATAAAGCACCGCTGCGCGAGATCGTCGACGCGCTGGAGCAGACCTACTGCCGCTCCATCGGCTGCGAAATCATGCACATCGTGGATACCGAAGAGAAGCGCTGGCTGCAGCGTCGTTTCGAATCGGTACGCAGCGCGCCCAAGTTCAGCGATGACGTGCGCAAGCACGTACTGGAACGCCTGACGGCTGCGGAAGGCCTGGAAAATTACCTGGCCTCCAAGTACCCGGGTACCAAGCGCTTCGGCCTGGAAGGTGGCGAGTCGTTCGTACCGATGATGGACGAACTGATTCAGCGCGCCGGTGGCTATGGCACCAAGGAAGTCGTGATCGGCATGGCCCACCGTGGCCGCTTGAATCTGCTGGTCAACATCCTGGGCAAGAACCCTGCGGATCTGATCGACGAGTTCGATGGCAAGAAAGTCATCGAGCGTGGTTCTGGTGACGTGAAATACCACCAGGGCTTCAGCTCCAACGTCATGTCGCCTGGTGGCGAAGTCCACCTGGCCATGTCGTTCAACCCGTCGCATCTCGAAATCGTCGCGCCGGTGGTGGAAGGCTCGGTACGTGCCCGCCAGGATCGCCGCAATGACGCTGACGGAAGCAAAGTGCTGCCGATCAATGTTCATGGCGATGCCGCCTTCGCGGGACAGGGTGTGGTCATGGAGACATTCCAGATGTCTCAGACCCGCGCCTACAAGACCGGTGGCACGGTACACATCGTCATCAACAACCAGGTGGGGTTCACGACCTCCAACCCGGCCGATGCACGCTCCACCGAATACTGTACTGACATTGCCAAGATGGTTCAGGCGCCGATCTTCCACGTCAACGGCGATGATCCGGACGCGGTCATTCACGCCACCCAAGTGGCCCTGGATTACCGTCAGCAGTTCAAGAAAGACGTCGTCATCGACCTGGTGTGCTACCGCCGTCGCGGCCATAACGAGGCCGACGAGCCATCGGGCACCCAGCCGCTGATGTACGCCAAGATCAAGGATCACCCCTCCTCACGCACGCTGTATGCGCAGCGCCTGATCGAGCAGGGCGTGCTGTCCGAAGACGACGCCAAAGCCATGGTGGAAACCTACCGCGATGATCTCGTGGCAGGCAATCACGTGGCCAACGCGCTGGTTCAGGAACCCAACAAGTCGCTGTTCGTCGACTGGGCTCCCTACCTGGGCCATGAGTGGACCGGCAATGCCGACACCACCTTCGACATGAAACGCCTGCAACAGCTGGCGGCGAAGATGTGTGAAATCCCCGACGGTGTCGATGTTCAGCGTCAGGTCGCCAAAATCTACGAAGACCGACGTAAAATGCAGGCGGGTGGCATGGGGCTCAACTGGGGCTTTGCCGAAACGCTGGCCTACGCCACGTTGCTCGACCAAGGTCATCCTATCCGCATCACCGGGCAGGATGTGGGGCGTGGGACGTTCTCCCACCGTCACGCGGTCGTGCACAATCAGAAAGACGGGTCGACCTATGTACCGCTGCAGAATATGGCCGACGGTCAGCCGCGCTTTACCATTCACGACTCCTTCCTATCAGAAGAAGCCGTGCTGGCATTCGAATACGGCTACTCGACCACCGCCCCGAATGACTTGGTTATTTGGGAAGCGCAGTTTGGTGACTTCGTCAACGGCGCTCAGGTGGTAGTGGATCAGTTCATCTCTTCCGGTGAGACCAAGTGGGGTCGCCTATGCGGCTTGACCATGCTGCTGCCTCATGGCTATGAAGGCCAAGGGCCCGAGCACTCTTCTGCCCGTCTAGAGCGCTTCTTGCAGCTGTGCGCCGAGCACAACATGCAGGTGTGCGTACCGACGACGCCAGCGCAGATTTTCCACCTGCTGCGCCGCCAAGTGATTCGTCCGCTGCGTAAACCGCTAGTGGTCATGTCGCCTAAGTCGCTGCTGCGCCACAAAGAAGCAGTGTCGAGCTTGGAAGATCTCGCCTACGGCAAGTTCCACATGGTACTGCCGGATCAAGCGAATCTCGACGCCGACAACGTCACCCGCGTCATTATGTGCGCAGGCAAGGTCTACTACGATCTGGTTAACTGGCGCGCTGAAAACGAGCGTGACGACACGGCGATCATTCGTCTAGAGCAGCTCTATCCCTTCCCGAAAGAAGAGCTTCTGGAAGTGCTCCAGGCGTATGCTAATGTGGAAGACATCGTATGGTGTCAGGAAGAGCCGCTGAACCAAGGCGCCTGGTACTCCAGTCAGCACCACATGCGTACCGTGGCCGATATGTTGAAAGATGGCCTTGGACGTGAGTTGAAATTCGCAGGGCGTCCTGCCTCGGCTGCTCCGGCAGCGGGCTACATGTCCGTCCACACTGAACAGCAGCGCCAGCTGGTGGAAGACGCTTTTAACCTATAAGCGCCCACCGGGTTTAGAGAACACATAAGGGAAACGACATGGCTACTGAGATCAAAGCGCCAACCTTTCCGGAATCCGTTGCCGAAGGCACCGTGGCCGCGTGGCACAAAAAGCCGGGTGACAGCGTCGAACGCGACGAGCTGATCGTTGAAATCGAGACCGATAAAGTGGTACTTGAAGTCGTCGCACCGGAAGCGGGAACCCTGACCGACGTGATGGCCGAAGAAGGCGATACCGTCGAGTCCGAGCAGGTATTGGGCAAGATCGGCGAAGCGAGCGGTGCTGGCAGCAAGAAAGAGAGTGCCGCCAGCGATGACAGCGCCGAGAAGGCCGAGTCCAAAGAAGCCGCCAAGCCAGCCGGAGGCAAGCAGCACGACGTGAAGGCGCCTAGCTTCCCCGAGTCCATTCAGGAAGGCACCGTGGCGACCTGGCACAAGAAAGTAGGCGAAGCGGTCAAGCGTGACGAAGTGCTGGCCGACATCGAAACCGACAAGGTCGTGCTGGAAGTCGTAGCGCCTGCCGATGGTGCCCTGGCGGAAATCAAGGCAGAAGAAGGCAGCCAGGTTGAGTCCGAAGCGATTCTGGCAACCTTCGTAGAGGGCGGTGGCAGTGACCAGGCCAGCGCTTCTTCTTCCAGCAGCGCTTCCAGCGACGCTGACGATGAAGGCGCCGATGAGAAGGTGGGTGGCAAAGTGTTGGCACCGGCTGCTCGCAAGATGGTTGCCGAGCACGATCTGGACGTTTCCAAGATCGAAGGTACCGGCAAAGGCGGTCGCATTCTGAAAGAAGACGTTCAGAAAGCCGTCAAGGATGGTTCGGCCAAGAAAGCGGCCAAGTCCTCTGCACCCGCCAAAGCCGCTGCTGCGCCAGCGGTCGAGGGTGAGCGTGCCGAGAAGCGCGTACCGATGAGCCGTCTGCGTCAAACCATCGCCAAGCGCTTGGTTCAGGCACAGCAGACCGCTGCCATGCTGACCACGTACAACGAAGTGGACATGGGTGCGGTGATGTCGCTGCGTGCCCAGTACAAAGATACCTTCCTGAAGGCCCACGACACCAAGCTTGGTTTCATGGGCTTCTTCGTGAAAGCCGCCTCCGAAGCTCTCAAGCGTTTCCCGGATGTCAACGCCTCCATCGATGGCACCGATATCGTTTACCATGGTTACCAGGACATCGGTGTTGCCGTGTCGACGGATCGTGGTCTCGTGGTGCCGGTTCTGCGTGACACTGACAACATGAAAATTGCCGACGTCGAGAAGACGATTGTCGACTTTGGCAAGCGTGCGCGTGACGGTAAGCTCGGCATCGACGAAATGCAGGGCGGCACCTTTACCATCACCAATGGTGGTATCTTTGGCTCGCTGATGTCGACCCCGATCATCAACCCGCCGCAAACCGCTATCCTGGGGATGCACAAGATCCAGGAACGCCCGATGGCGGTGAACGGTAAGGTCGAAATTCGCCCGATGATGTATCTGGCACTCTCTTACGACCACCGCATGATCGACGGCAAAGACGCGGTACAATTCCTGGTTACGATTAAAGAGCTGCTGGAAGACCCGGCCCGTCTGCTGCTAGACGTATAACGAAGCGCGCTGAACCGCCTTCGCTAGTGCTGAGCACGCTGAGTTAATCGCACACAGCCTCCTACCCGCTGTCATCCACCCGGGAGGAGGCCACCAAGCTAAAGGAGCCAACATGGCTGACAAGTTTGACGTGATCGTTATTGGTGCAGGCCCTGGTGGCTACGTAGCGGCTATCCGCGCTGCGCAGCTGGGTTTGAAAGCCGCCTGTGTTGAAAAATGGATCGGTAAAGAAGGTAACGTCGTTCACGGCGGTACCTGCTTGAACGTAGGCTGTATCCCGTCCAAAGCGCTGCTTGAAGCCTCGCACAAGTTCGTCGAAGCCAAGCACGATTTCGACGACATGGGTATCGAAGCCGGCGACGTGACCATGGACGTCAAGAAGATGATGGCGCGCAAGGACAAGATCGTTAAGAACTTGACCGGCGGCATCTCTGGCCTGTTCAAGGCCAACGGCGTGACCGCCATCGAAGGTACCGGTAAAGTGGTGTCTGGCAAGCAGGTTGAGGTGACCGACCTCGACGGCAACACCACCACTTACGACGCCGACAACATCGTCATCGCGGCAGGCTCCGTGCCGGTGGAAATTCCGCCCACGCCGCTGACCGAAGGCCTAATCGTCGATTCCACCGGCGCACTGGAATTCCAGGAAACGCCGAAGCGTCTTGGCGTCATTGGCGCGGGCGTCATCGGCCTGGAGCTGGGCAGCGTATGGAACCGTCTGGGTTCTGAAGTCACCGTGCTGGAAGCGATGGACTCCTTCCTGCCGATGGTCGACACCGCGATTGCCAAAGAGACCCAGAAACTGCTCAAGAAGCAGGGGCTGGACATCAAATTGGGTGCCCGTGTGACCGGTTCGGAAGCGAACGGTGACGAAGTCGTCGTCAAGTACACCGATGCCAACGGCGATCAAGAGATGACCTTCGACAAGCTGATCGTATGTGTCGGCCGTCGTCCTTATACCAAAGGCGTTGTGGCCGATGGCGTGGGCGTCGAGCTGGACGAGCGTGGCTTCATCTTCGTGGACGACCAGTGCCGCACCAACGTGCCGGGCGTCTACGCCATCGGTGACTGTGTACGCGGTCCGATGCTGGCGCACAAAGCGTCTGAAGAAGGCATCATGGTGGCGGACATCATCGCCGGTCACAAGGCCGAGATGAACTACGACACTATCCCCAGCGTCATCTATACCTTCCCGGAAGTGGCCTGGGTCGGCATGACCGAGCAGGACGCCAAGGCCAAGGGTATCGAAGTCAAGACCGGTAGCTTCCCCTTCGCAGCCAGCGGCCGTGCCATGGCCAACAACGCCACCGAAGGCAGCGCCAAGATCATTGCCGATGCGGAAACCGACCGTATTCTCGGTATGCACATCGTGGGTCAGCACGCCGGTGAGATGATCGCCCAGGGCGTGATCGCCATGGAATTCGGCTCCAGCGCCGAAGACCTGGCATTGACCTGCTACGCGCACCCGACTATGTCGGAAGCCGTGCACGAAGCTGCTCTGGCGGTAGAAGGTCATGCCATTCACATGGCCAACCGCAAGAAGCGCAAGTAATTCGCTAAGCAACAACCAAGCGCCACCGTCAGGTGGCGCAACACTTTCATGGCGGCGTGGGCAACTCGCCGTCATGAAAGCACGGGGATGACCAGCACCTGCAAGATGTTCTTCAGGGCGACTGATCATCGTTCGAGTCACATGCAACCAATGGCATGAATCGATGAACCTTCACGAGTATCAAGGCAAACAGCTGTTTGCTGATTATGGTCTGCCAGTGTCCAAAGGCTTTGCCGTGGACACTCCCGAAGAAGCAGTAGAAGCGTGCAAAAAAATCGGCGGCGACATGTGGGTCGTCAAAGCCCAGGTTCACGCTGGCGGCCGCGGTAAAGCGGGCGGCGTCAAGCTGATCAAGGACCCGGCAGAAGCCAAAACCTTCGCCGAGCAGTGGCTGGGCAAGAACCTGGTCACTTACCAGACTGACGAAAAAGGTCAGCCGGTTGCCAAGATTCTGGTAGAGACCTGCACCAACATCGCCGACGAGCTCTACCTGGGCGCGGTCGTTGACCGTACTACCCGCCGTGTGGTCTTCATGGCCTCTACCGAAGGCGGTGTTGAGATTGAAACCGTCGCCGAAGAGACGCCGGAAAAGATTCTCAAAGCTGAAATCGATCCGCTGGTCGGCGCACAGCCCTACCAGGCGCGTGAGCTGGCGTTCGCGCTGGGTCTGGAAGGCGATCAGGTGAAGCAGTTCACCAAGATCTTCCTGGGTCTCTCCAAGCTGTTCCACGACAAGGATTTGGCACTTCTTGAGATCAACCCGCTGGTCATCACTGACGAAGGCAACCTGCACTGCTTGGATGCCAAACTGGGCCTGGATAGCAACGCCCTGTACCGTCACCCGGACCTGCAGGCCATGCGCGATCCTTCCCAGGAAGATCAGCGTGAAGCCGACGCGGCGAAGTGGGAACTTAACTACGTCGCCCTCGACGGTAACATTGGTTGCATGGTGAACGGCGCAGGCCTGGCTATGGGCACCATGGACATCGTCAACCTGAGTGGCGGCAAACCCGCTAACTTCCTGGACGTTGGCGGCGGCGCGACCAAAGAGCGCGTCGCAGAAGCGTTCAAGATCATCCTGTCTGACGACAACGTGAAAGCTGTTCTGGTGAACATCTTCGGCGGCATCGTTCGTTGCGACATGATTGCTGAAGGCATCATCGGTGCCGTTGAGCAAGTGGGCGTTAACGTCCCGGTGGTCGTTCGCCTGGAAGGTAACAACGCTGAATTGGGCGCTGAAAAACTGGCGTCTAGCGGTCTGAACATCATCGCTGCTACCAGTCTGACCGACGCGGCTCAGCAGGTTGTAAAAGCAGCGGAGGGCAAGTAATGAGCATCCTGATCGATAAGAACACCAAGGTCATCTGCCAAGGTTTCACCGGTGGCCAGGGCACGTTCCACTCCGAGCAGGCGATTGCCTATGGCACGCAAATGGTCGGTGGTGTGACGCCGGGCAAAGGCGGCCAGACGCACCTGGGCCTGCCTGTTTTCAACACCGTGAAAGAAGCGGTCGAGAAAACCGGCGCAGAAGCCAGCGTGATCTACGTACCGGCACCGTTCTGCAAAGACTCGATCCTTGAAGCTGCGAACGCTGGCATCAAGCTGATCGTGTGCATCACCGAAGGCATCGCGACCCTCGATATGCTCGACGCAAAAGTAAAATGCGACGAGCTGGGCGTACGCCTGATCGGCCCGAACTGCCCGGGCGTGATCACTCCCGGTGAGTGCAAAATCGGTATCATGCCGGGTCACATCCACCAGCCGGGCCGCGTTGGTATCGTTTCCCGCTCTGGTACCCTGACTTACGAAGCCGTTAAGCAGACCACTGACCACGGTTTCGGTCAGTCTACCTGTGTCGGTATCGGCGGCGACCCGATTCCGGGTTCTAACTTCATCGACATCCTGGAAATGTTCGAGAAGGACCCGAAAACCGAAGCGATCGTGATGATCGGCGAAATCGGCGGCACCGCCGAAGAAGAAGCCGCGGCTTACATCAAAGCCAACGTTTCCAAGCCGGTGGTTTCCTACATTGCCGGTGTCACTGCACCTCCTGGCAAGCGTATGGGCCACGCGGGCGCCATCATCTCTGGCGGTAAAGGTACTGCCGATGAGAAATTTGCGGCTCTTGAAGACGCCGGTGTGAAAACCGTTCGTTCTTTGGCGCAAATTGGCGACGCGCTGAAAGAAGTAACCGGCTGGTAAGCCGCGCACTTTCTTCGTGACGCTGAAAAGGGCACCTTGGGTGCCCTTTTTGCGTTTGAGGAGGTTAAGTAAAGCGGTGAGGCGGCTAGCGCTGACGCAGCAGTCGCGCGCTGTAGAGCAGTAGCAGCGGCGCACCGGCGGCAAGATACAAGTGGTAGCTAATCAGCCGCCAGACCAGCACGGCGGCCGCGGTCTGCTCCCGGCCCATCAAGGGCAGCAACAGGCTTCCCACCCCCACTTCAGCCGCCCCTGCGCCGCCAGGGAGAAAGCTGAATTGGCTGGCGGCCATAGCTAGCATCTGAGTTAAAAACGTCCAGAGCCAGTCGGCATGCCCCCCGATGCCAATCACCGCTAGGTACAGCAAGCTGTAGCGCAGCAGCCAGTGTAGGGTCGTGAGTGCCAGCATCGCTGCCAACGTGGCTTTGGGTAGTGCCAGCGTCATACGCAGCGCATGGCGACAGCGTAACAGTCGCCTAACCAGCCAGCGCCTGCGGCTAGGGCGTATCCAGGCTAGCCACTGGCGTTGAGTACGCAGCAGCTTGGGTAAGTACCCCATCATCAGCGAGACGCCCACCGCTAACAGCGCCAATCCCAGTAACGAGAGCTGTACCAGCCCCTGGTGTGGCCACTGGGCATCCCCGAAAACCGACATCGCCACCAAACCGCTCAGCATCAGCAGAAAGAACAGCAGGTCGCACCCCTGGTCGATGAGAAACACGGCGGTGCCTTTTGAGGGCGAAAATCCCCGCTGGGCAAGTAATAACAGCAGAGTGGCCGGGCCGCCGCTACCGCCTGGCGTTGCGCAGAGCGCGCACTTCGCCGCCAGCTCGATGCCCAGCGCGCCGCGCTGCCCAAGCTGGCCAGCTCGGCCGTTGAGCATCAGGCGCAGCCGGGCGGCGTTCAAGTTCCAGCATAGCGCCGCCATGGCGATCATTAGAACCAGTAGGCCAATGGGAAACTGCGCCACATGTTCAAACGCTTTGCTGCCCCCTGCAAGCGATGTGAGCACCAGCGGCGCTACCAAGGCAGCCAGCAGTAGAACGCCGTGTAGCGGACGAAAGCGCAGCAGCCGTTGAGGTTTAGCGGCGGACGGCACGGGCATCAGGCTGTTCGAGTCCACAGAGTTCGACATAGTGCGTGAGCAGCGAGCCAATGACGCTATCCCAGCTAAACTGGCGCTCAACAAAATGGCGCGCGTAGCGTCCGCTGGCGGCAATATCGTTGCTAAACAGCGCGGAGCAGGCGTCCGCCATCGCGTCAGGGTCAAGCGG
>VAOV01021135.1_pt1 | contig 13418 bp, 13 predicted proteins | sample 3393941 | NCBI WGS metagenome assembly VAOV01 (sample SAMN08290427, study PRJNA428436) | hydrothermal vent metagenome | isolation source: Deep-sea hydrothermal vent chimney | place: Indian Ocean: Southwest Indian Ridge | depth 2398 m m
CGCCTCTAAGGTCATGAAGAACTATACATATTTTTGCCATGACTTATCCAAATTGTGCAATGTAAGCGTTTGCAACGTTTTTATATGAAAAGTGTTTTACTTTGTCGCTAATTGGTTTCGATTTAAGCGAATTATAATTGCATAGCGCGTTCGCTAAAGCATCTGTGTCTAACGCTTTTACTAAAATGCCAGTTTCATCAGGCGTAATGAGTTCGCTTGGGCCTGTAGGGCAATCAAAAGCAATTACGGGAGTATTTAAAGACATTGCCTCAACTAACACTGTGGGCATGCCTTCATGCCTTGAAGATAAAACAAAGGCTTCTGCGCGCTTTATTATGCAATAAGGGTTGGTTGTGAAGCCTGTAAAGTGAACTAGGTCGTTAATACCTAAGCTAGCAGCTTGTTTCTTTAATGCCTCAAGGTTTTCACCTGCTCCTACTATTACCAGTTCCGGTAACGTGGCATCTTTCATGCGTGCTTTAGAATAGGCTTCTAAAAGAAGGTCAAAACCTTTTTGTTCCACCAGTCGCCCTACGCCACAAAAATACCGTTCGGGTAGGGGGCTTTGTGGGCTTTCATTGGATAACTTTTCGATGCTCGGTTGAAGTACAGCATTAGGAATAAAGCTCACTTTATTCTTACCAAAAATAACAGCGTCTTTAATTTGATGTTTAAGGCTTTCTGATACGGCGATGATTTTTCCATTGGATAGGCTGTATAAAGAGTACAGCGCTTTAATAGCCCATGGAGCTAGTTTTTGGTCGCTAACGTCAAACGCACAGTGCCTGGTATAGATAACCTTTAACTTTGGAAAACGTAATTTGCATAAGAAAGCTAAAATATTAGCCGTTTCTGTTGCTGCAATAATGACGTTAATTTCCTTTCGCTTTATTAAGCTGTATAGGTAGCTCAATTTTTGTCTAAAACCGTTATTGCTGTCTGCCGCGAATGCTGAAAAAGAATCTTGTAATTGACTAAAGCCTTCTTTGCTCTCGCCAGTTACATCGTGTACGTAAAAAACAGAGGTAACACCCTCATCACCTAACGCTTGAGATAAGTTTTTATGTACTCGCTCTACACCACCTCCAGTGGTAAAGAACTTATGAATAAACAGTACCTTGTATTTTTCCATGGCTACAGCTATGCCTGTGATTTCATTCTGTGCTTCCACGCACAATAAATAGAGTGGGGGTTGGTTGTAATATAGCGCCACAAAAACTTGCGAGGCTCGGTTACAGCACGATGTAACCACTCAAACCCTATTCGCTGCATAAACTCAGGGGCGCGTTTATAGTCGCCGGTAATATAGTTGTAGCAACCGCCACAAGTAATAATAACCGCTACGTTAAGTTTGTTCTTATTTCTAACCACAAACTCTTGTTCTTTGGGTTTGCCTAAACCAACCCACAGCACATCCACGTTTGCAGCATTAATTGCTGCAATAACTTCTGCTTCGTTGCTTTCATCGAAATAGCCATGGTGAGTGCCAGCAATGTGAAAGTTAGCATAACGCTGCTTTAGAATACCTGCGCACTTTTCAACAATGCTTTGCTGGCCACCTAAAAGGTAATGTCTTACATTTTCTGATGAGAGCTGAGGAATGTCGTGTATTGTGTCTGTCGTTGCTGTGCGTTCTGGAATTGGTTTGTCGGTAAACCACTTAGAGAAAGCTACAACACTTTGTCCATCGGCATGGATAATGTCTGCGCTTTCCAATAAACGCATAAATTCAGGGTCGCTATTAGCAATTGAAATGCCTTGGCCATTTGAATCAAATATTGTTAACGGTGATGGCTCAGCGTTTTCAAGTGTATGACTTTTAATACGCTCTACGATTAAATCAACTAACTGTTTTCTGCTTAGGCATGCCGTTTTTAGTCCGCCCACGTTCGTAAAAACAACTTCTTCCATTTTCATTGCTTTCGGCACCTGCTGTACTTATTTTCCGTTTTTTAGGATGTTATTCGCTAAGAATGACAATTTTGTGATTTTATCAGATTACTCTGGTTCTATACATTTATCGTGCCATGCAAAATACAAGCGCATTCACAAACACTGAATTGTAGGGGGGATGAATTTTATTATATTTTTGCCTACAACAATAAATGTATATGCCGAGTGATGCAATGATGTATCCTTTGGAAAAGGCTGTTAAATTATATGTTGAGGAGTTTCCTGCTCTTACAGTGTGTTTTTATTTTATAATGGCTAGGCAAATTCATCTAATGGCTGGTAAGTGAATAAGTTTCGGCGAAATTTTAATGTTTGGGTACGGGTTATAGTTATCTCTGTGCTAGCCATAGTTTGCTCTAGAATTTTAGCAGACGGCGAGCTTGTGTTTTCCGAAATGTTGTATCAGCGGATTGATAAGGTGTACGGCAGCAAAGCGAAAGAGCGCGTTGCAAGCTGGCAGAGGGTATTAAACAGTGCAAAACAGCTCGATGAAGATGAAAAGCTCTATGAAATAAATCGTTTTTTTAACGAACTCCCATTTGTTGACGATAGTCAGCATTGGAATAAATCTGATTACTGGGCAACACCGGTTGAATTCTTGGCTTCTAATGGTGGCGATTGTGAAGACTTCACTATTGCTAAATATTTTAGCTTAAGGGCACTAGGTGTTCCCGAGGAAAAAATGCGGTTTATGTATGTCAATGCGCTTAGGTTAAATCAAGCGCATATGGTTTTGGCTTACTTCCCTAAACCCAATGCTGTGCCCATTGTATTAGACAACATTAACCCACGCATATTACCGGCCTCCCAACGGCGTGATCTTGTACCCATTTACAGCTTCAACGGTGACGGTCTTTGGCTTGCTAAAGCTCAAGGGCGAGGAAAACAAATAAAAAATAGCCCAAACCATAGTTTATGGGAAGACCTTACTACTCGAATGGAAACGGGCTTTTAAAATTTAGGATTGAAAATGTCTTTAAGTCGACAATTTGGTTTAGGTTTTTTATCCGTACTTGTACTGGTCTTTTTAGGTACAGTCTGGATAAATGTTAATAGCACGCGCTCGTATATAAGTGATCAATTGTCTTCCCATGCTCAAGACACGGCAACATCTTTAGGTCTGTCTATCTCACCGTACGTTAGTATGGAGGGCGGACTACCGGTAATTGATACCATGGTTAATGCTATTTTCGACCGTGGCTATTATGAAAGCATCGAACTACAAGATTTAGATGGCAATACGTTGCTTAAAAAGGTTAACCCTCCGAGGCCCGAATTGGTTCCTGAATGGTTCATGCAACTATTTCCTATTACTCCACCAATCACCAAAACAGAGATTAATTCTGGTTGGGTAATGGCTGGTGAGTTAACGGTGAAGAGTCACCCGGGGCTTGGCTATGCACAGTTATGGAGCAATGCAAAGCGCACGTTTTTACTAACCCTTGTCATTTTTATATTAGGCACTTTGTTGTTGGGCATTCTATTGAAGCTGATAACCAATCCGTTGAAAGTCGTCATTAGAGCAGCCGAACGTATAGCAAGTCGCGACTTTAATCCAATAGAGTATGAACCCAAAACTAAAGAGTTGAATTTACTGGTAAAAGCTTTTAACAAGATGGCAGGTATTCTGTCGAAACAGTACAGCGAATTAACTGCTCAAGCTCAGGCATACTATAAGAAGGCTTACTTAGACCCGCTAACGCAATTAGGTAACAAACAAGCCTTAGATAATAAATTCGCGCGTATTTTTACTAAAACCGATGACGAGCCGGTAACAGGCTTTCTAATTCTAGTTAGGCTTTCAAGTTTAGCGCAAGTGAACGAGTCAGAGGGTGCGGCCATAGCCGATGAATACATTAAAAATGCGAGCCAGATACTATCTACCAATATTCAGCAAAAGGGAGAGTTATTTAGATCACGTGGCGCTGATTTCGCAATTTTGCTAGAAGATATGAGTGACATAGACTGTAAAAACATACTACAGACTTTGTCGGACCAATTTAAAGCGAATAGCTCTGAAATGTTTATAAACGGTTATGCTCACATGGGGGTCGCACATTTTGGTGCAGATACAAAGAAAGCGCCATTATTAGAGCTAACTGATGCTGCGTTAACGTCTGCAGCAAATAATCCTAACGGTTGGCAACTAGCAAGTGACATTACTGTTCAACAAAGTCATCAAAGCTGGCGCGAGCAACTTAAACGTATTATTAATGAACAAGCGATTGATATTCTTCTTCAACCTGTAAAAAATTTTGACAATGATGTTCTTGTGTCTGAGTGCCTTGCTCGATTTATAGATAGTACTGGCAAGAATTACTTGCCGATGGCTCAGTTAATACCAGAATCCGAAAAGCTATTAGTATCTGGGGAGCTTGATAAAGCAATACTTAGAAAAATTGATTCTCTGTTAAGTAAATCACCAAAGAGTAAAGAGCATAAGAGTATTTCTATAAATATATCAACAGCTTCGCTTAGTAGTATGGATAATGTGGGTGAACTTATTGATATCCTGAAGCGGGTACGAGAGAAATCTAAAAATGTGATAGTAGAGATTCATGAGCACTCACTTCACCGATGCTTTAAAAATTGTGTATTTTTTGCAAATAAGCTGCGAGAGATAGACTGTAAGATTACGATAGAGCGCTTTGGTAGTTCAATATCAGCTTTTGCGCACATAAGGCAGATTCGACCAGACTATATAAAATTAGATGGAAGTTTCACTCGTCATATCAATTCATCTGAAGAAAACCAGTTCTTTGTCAGTAGCTTAGTGAGTATTGCTCACGGCCTTAATATTGAAGTAATAGCTGAGTTAGTGGAAGATGAAGATGAGGCTCGATGCTTGCATGGTTTATTCGTAGATTATGTTCAAGGGTACTATTTCGGAAAGCCAGAAGTGTGGTCTTGAAACGAAAGTTTTAGAAACGGTTAGCCTTTAAGATACTATATTTTAGCCTGCTAACAACGTAAACTAATTGTATTAGGTTTAATGTCATAAATTTTGGAGTTACCATGCGCAGATTTGTTTGGGTTTGTTCTCTTGTTTGTTCATCATTAATGTTCGCAAGCATGGCTCAATCGCAGGAAACCGGTCAGCAAGATTTAAAAGCATCGGCAATATTAATTGATGCTCCTGGGTACAAAGTTATCCAAGAAATAGAAAAAGCAATGGACGGGGGCGTCGCGGGAAGCGAAGCCACAAAGGCGACTTTAGCCACACTGTCTGCAAGTGAAAATGAAACGCTAACCACCTCGCAAAAGGACGTGCTTTCAAATTATACGGAAGCTGGTTATACCTTTTTTAACACCTTGGTCGGCGGTTCTGAATTGTTCGAAGCTACATTTGCTTCAATTGAAGAACTACCCGCGAACGCCGGTGATGTTGTTACTGTTGCAGTTACCTTCTTTCCAGAGCAAGCCAATGAAATTCTAGCTGCGGCGGTATTAACAGGCGAAATTACGCAGGAAGACGCGATTGCATTAGCTTTGCTTGCCGGCGCTAATCCTGAAGACGTAAGTACTGAAACTGCAGCAGGCGGAGACATTACGGCCGTTCCTGCTCCACTTGGCGCTGGCGTTGGAGCTGGTGGCGCGGGTGGTGGCGATACTACCGCCTCTACTAACTAATACTAAAACACCCCGCGTATGCGGGGTTTATTTTTTAGCGAGCTCATCTGGCATTATTCTTCAATTTTATTAGTATCTCTCTTCAATACCTGCACTATTGGAACTTAACTTGAGTACACATCATCACTTCGTCGCAGCGGAGCGAATAATCTTCTATAGTTTCTTAGTTTTCCTATTTTGGCTTCCATTGCCACTTGGATCGAATCGCCCTTGGGCGTGGTCTTTAATGGAAATTTATAGTTTCTTTATGCTTATTAGTTTGATTTGGATACATAGAGAAACCGTTATAGAACGCCTAAAGCCTTATAAAATACCAATACTGTTATTTAGTATTTTCGTAGTATGGGTTTGGGTACAGCAACTAACACTTCCCGTATCTGTAATAGATTTAGTGTCACCCAATAGTTATGCACTATTTAAGTCTGCAGGTGTTGACGATGGCACGACCATATCAGTAGACCCAACGCAAACTAAAATCAGTTTACTGAAATCTGTCAGTTACCTATGCGTTTTTATTAGCTGCTTGTTACTAGTAACAACACCCAGTAGAGCGAAACAAGTCATGCTTTGTTTTTTACTGGCTGGCGTTTGGCAGGCCACCTATGGCAGTTTTGAAGCATTGTCAGGTTTATCAAGAAGCTTGGTATTCGATTTGCCAGTTAAAAACATCGCCACAGGCACATTTGTTTATCGAAACCATTACGCCAATTTCTTGGTGCTTTGCTTGGCCATGAGTGTGGGTTATCTAGTTAGTACATTAGAAACGAGAAGCCTGCCAACCAGTAGAGCAAAACTGCGCAGTATTTTAACTACACTTTTAAACGGTAAGGCACTGGTGAGGATATGTCTCGCTATTATGGTTATAGCTTTAGTAATGTCTCGTTCTCGTATGGGAAATACTTCTTTTTTCATTGCTATGACTATCACTGGTTTGCTTGGACTGTATTTAATTAAAAACAAGACCAGAGGCTTAACGTTTTTGATTATCAGTATGTTTATTATCGATATTTTTATATTAAGCGCCTGGTTTGGTCTGGATAAAGTTCAAGAAAGGTTAGTGGCTACCAGTTTGGAGCAGGAAAGCCGTGATGAAGTAGTAAGAGATGCATTGCCGTTACTCGGTGACTTTGCTGTAACGGGGTCAGGCATGGGAAGTTTCTACGGTATATTTCCTAGCTATCAAAGTGAAAATATACGGCTTTTTTACGACCATGCTCACAACGACTATTTGCAATTTGCGATTGAAGCAGGGGTACCTGCTTCAGCACTGTTGCTTACCGTTGTGATTATGTGCCTATATTTTGCAATACGAGCTATGCGAGAGCGTGCCGATTCAATAATGAGAGGCGTGGCTTTTGGGTGCACTATGGCTATTTTAAGCGTTGCCATTCATATGACAGTGGACTTTCCACTTCAGGCGCCAGCAAATGCTACTTACTTTACTACGATATTAGCCCTGTCATTGCTTTGCACTAAGGTAAAAAGAGAGAGTCGAAAACGAAGGTCGAAACGCCATGCTGCCGGAGGAAATCTATGACTTTAAAATTCAAAGGGCGAATAGAGGACGACCCAGTAATAAGAAACTTGCTAAATGCTATGCCAGATGACGTAAAAAAATCTTTTACAGAAAAGCAGCTGACCTATTTAAAAACTGCAGTGGCTTCACGGCAATGGGGAAGTCATCCAATAGATTTACGAGGAACGGTTAAGGGCTTTAAGCACCGTTACTATTATGTATTCTTAGCGGGAAAGAACAAGCGAGAGCTAAGTAGAAGAGAAGAAAGAATGTCACAGTTGGTACAGGCAGGAATTCTATCGCTATTTTTAACGCTCTGTGTGCTGATAGGACTTGTTGTTTTATATATACTTAAATCGGCGCTAGGCATTAACTTATTTGAAGGTTTCTCTTTGGGGTTGTGGGATTGGATCAACACTTAGCTAGTCGAAGCACATAACCGTTGTTTTCGCTAGCAAGCCATCTACAGGTTATGCGTCTTTGTTCGTATTTCTCAACAAGAGCTAGCGCTTTATCTCGTGATTGAGGCGAAAGTATTGCGTTGTAAATTCGATGTTTTATTATTTGCTTGTATTGAGAGTATAAAGGGTGCCGTGCTTGATACGCAGCAAGCCCCAATTCTGTAAACAATAAATGTACTTCTGGCTGGCTCTTTCCGAACTTATCAGCTTGTGACAAATAAAACTTAAAGTCTTCGTCGAATTCTCCATTTCTCCATTTTAAAACAGCCATGTTGGCCCAGGTAACTGGCCAACCTGGGCGATTTTGTATAGATAGCTGGTAAAGCTGCATGGCCTCATTGGTAACGTTAACAGTGTCTGTTTCTAACTTTTGATACAATCCCCACTGGTAAATATCGGCTAACACGTCTAAGTACAGCGGGTTGTTTTTAGAAAGCTCAACTGCTTTTTCTGCAGTTTCTTTTGCAAGAACATAGTCGCTTTGACTATTTATCTTCTCACTCTCTTTCCACTGCATTAACAGGTTGTTTGCCTTGTAATAGTGCAAAGCTGCACGCAATTGGTCGAATGATGCGCTAATAAATGAAAGTAAGATAAGAGTTACCACACCAATAACCAAGTATTTAGTTATCTTAGCCTTTTGGTTCATTGAAACCATTTGCTAGCTATTCTCCAAGGTGTAGTGACAAATAAAGTTTCAGATACCTCTTTGCCAAAGTTTTGCGATACTAGGTTATAAGCTGCATCCATTTCTACTGGGCGGCGTTTTAAGCTGTGAGCGTCAGATGCAATGATATCTACCAAATTGTCTTCAAGCATTTTGAATCCCGTCTGCATTGCTGCATTAGAAAAGGTTCCTGTTAAAACACCTGCAGTTAATTGGAAAAGAACCCCTTTACCTTTTAGCCATAATGCTTTGTTGTAGTCTGCAATTATGTCTCTGTTACGCTCAGGGTGAGCAATCATAGGCTGAACGTTGTTGCGTAGAAACCAACCGATGAGGCGATCAGTACCGGCTGGAATATGACTATGAGGAAGTTCTAGAAGAACAACGTCTTTGCCATCCCATTCGCCAATATAAGGGAGGGCTTTATTTGCAAACATTTGAAGAAGATCTGGTGAGATACGACATTCCGCTGCATAGTGAGATTTAAGCGGAATGTTATTCTCAATAAGTGCAGCGGAAAAATCTGCGTGCACCTTTGCGATGGTATTCAAGTCGTTATCGAAATAACCACTATGTATATGCGGTGTACATACAATATGGGTTACACCCTTGTCTACAGCATCTTCAGCTAGAGCGAGTGAAGCCGCCATATCGGCGGCTCCATCATCAATACCCGGAAGTAAATGACAGTGTAAATCGATCAAGTTTTTGATTGCTCCTCAGCGGTATCGGATTGATAACCGTAACGGTCGTAAAATCCTACGTAATCGTAAGATTTAGACGCTTTTTTCATATCGACTTGATTTAACACTACACCATCCACTCTTTTTCCAGCTTGCATGAAACGCGTTAAACCGCTGTTGATAAGTTTATCACTTGTGCTATCTGCTTTCACAACATAAAGCAGTGTATCACAACAGTTAGAGACCACCATGGCATCACTTACAGCCTGCGTTGGCGCGGTATCAATAATTATATGATCGTAGGTTGCCCTAAATTCAGATATAAGATCCCTGAAGCGATGAGAAGCAAGCAGCTCTTGTGGGGTAGGGGGGATGGTTCCAGAACAAATAATATCTATTCCAGAGTTGACGTCATTAACCAAGCATTCGTCAAGCGTATGTGTACCCGAAATAAGGTTTGCTAAACCTGGTTGAAAACCAGGGAAACCAAATTGCTTCGCAATTGTAGGGCGGCGAAGGTCGGCCTCGATCAAAAGAACTTTGCCTAACTGCCCCATAGCAAAAGCAAGGTTTATAGAAACGGTAGTTTTACCTTCTTTTGGTTCACTAGACGTAACCATGAACACTTTTTGAGAACTATCTAAATGAAGCAGTTGTAAACTTGTTCTAAGAGTTCTTATTGCCTCACTAAACGAGTGATGCTTGTTGTCGAAAAACTGTCGAAGAGGAAGGTCTTCTTTACGCTTGTGCTTTTGCCACGGGATTAAGCCTAGCATGCGTTGACCAAGCTTCTTCTCTACATCTTCTACAGAGCGAATACCGCGGTTTAGTGCTTCTAGCGCTAGTGCAAGGAAAACGCCCATACCAAGGCTAACTACAAACGCTGCAGCAATGATTAGGCCTTTTTTCGGCTTTGCTGGGATCGTAGGTGCAAGTGCTTCATCCAATATTCTCGCATTCGCAGTTTCAAAGCCGCCTACTTCGCTAGTTTCCTTTAAACGAGTGAAGAACGAATTGTATAGTTGCTGATTGATATCAACTTCACGTTGCAGTTTTCGACGCTGTGATTCAAGCGTTGTTAATCTTCTATAATCTTGTTTCGATGAATTTACCGTTTGGCGTAGTCCTTCAACTCGTGATTGTAACTGTTGGTATTCGCTGGTTATTCCCGAAATCAGAGCTTGTATTTGTTTATTTAAGCTCTTTTGAACAGAGTTTAGTTCTGCTGTAGCTGAAATCATACGCTGGTGTTTTGGGCCGTAGACTTTGCTTAATTCAGATACCTTACTTTCAGCTTCAAGCTCAGCGCGTTTAACTGACTGAATAGAAGGGTGGTTCAATACTTCAGGTAGTTTTGCAAGCTCTTCTACATCGCCTTGGTAACGTCTTACTTGTTCGTAGATAATAGCACTTTGCTTTAGTCTGCTTTCTGCTGCTACGAGTTCGCTATTAAGGTCTTGAAGCTCTTCACTGGCTAAACCTACCACGCCATCTAGATCTACAACTTGGTTTTCTTCGTAAAAATTAGTAAGAGCACTTTCTGAAGCAACAAGCTTTTCACGAAGTCCCAGTAAGCTATCGTTTAGCCACGTCGTAGCTTTTGATGTCATCGCAAACTTAGATTCAAGATAATTTTCTATATATGTTTCTGCAAAAGCGTTTGCTATCGTTGCTGCCAATTTTGGAGATTCACTTTCAAAAGTAATTTTGACTACTTGAGTGTTTTTCACTGGCGAGATAGTTAAAGCCATAACAACTTTGTCGGTGACCGCTTTGCGTTTTGCAAATAGAAGCTCTTCTTCTGTGCGATCAACTTTAGGGGTTTGAGGCAAAAAAGGTAGCCCTTCTTTTATAGTAGACTTTAAATCTTTGATAAAAGATGAGATGCCGTTCGATTCTTCTTTGTTGTAAAGAGGGTGTTCAACGAGGTTTAACTTGTCGACGACCTTTTCTGCTATTTGTCGTGACTTAAGTATTTCGTACTGTGTTTCAAAATACTCTTTGCGGTTCGAGTTTAAACCGTAGATTTCTTCTATCGATACGACTTTTGCTTCTTCTGCTTCTATTAGTAAAGAAGACGATGCACGGTAAACTGGGGTCATGGACATAACGACCATAGCTACCAGAATAGTTACGATAAAAGCTAAGCTGATAATTCGCCATTGATAACGTCTAATAGTCTGCCAGTATTGGCCAAAATCAATAGTATCTTCCCCAAATAGAGAAGCTTCTAGTTGTTCAGTTCCTTTGGGTGCCATGGGTACTTCCGAAGTGGTAAATTAAAAGAAGCTTTGTTCAATAGTTACAATGTCGCCTGGTAATACGATACCAGACCGGTCTACTGAAATAGTGGTTGAGGAGCCGTCTGTATCTCGAACAATAAATATTTTAGTTTTAGACGCGCGTTCAGTGTAACCGCCAGCAAGTGCGGCTGCCTTATCTATAGTCAAGCCAGGCTGGTAAGGGTAACCGCCAGGTTTTTTGACTTCGCCATTAATGAAAAAAGGGCGATAGTCCGTAATTGAAACCGAAACAGAGGGTTCTACTAAGTAATCGCCTTTAAGGCCTTCATATATGTAGGACTCTAATTCAGGCAGGGTTTGGCCAATTAGCTTTATTTCACCAAGATATGGGTAATTGATGATTCCCACATCCGATAAACGAGTTTCTAACGAAAGGTCTTCTTGACCGTAAACGGTAATTTTTACTACGTCACCTGAACCAAGTCGATATTGATCTAAACTGTTTGATTGCGCTAGTACAGAGGGCGCAAAAAAGCTTATAAACAGAACGCACAATACTACTAATCGTTGCATTTTTTTGTGTCCGAATTAAAGAGTTACTTTTACGGTAAAGCTTACTAAGTCTCTATCGTAGTCAATGATATCACGGTTACTGCTACGCGTGTCTTTCACGTAATCAAGGTTAAACTGCATCCAACGACGAAATTGATAGGTAAGGCCTGCGCCTATTCTAATTGTATCGTCGCTTCTTGTAGTTACGCCTTCTTCACCCTCATAGCGGTCTTGATCGAATGAGGTTGTTAAGCGGGTGGTAAGCCTTTCTAACCAATCATGAGACCAAGTAGCACGGTATGTTCTACTTTTAATGAAGTTGCCTTCACCGTTAGTTTCATTAGTATTACTGAACGTTGTTAGGTCAAGTTTAGTATACGAAACTGGTTGCCATACAACACCAACTTGCCAATCGACACCGTTAAAAGTATCTCTACCTGGAGCATCAAAGTCTTTAGCACGGTAACCTAATTTAGCGTAGCCTGAAGTTTGCGCAGTAGATTCCCAATTCACACCCAGCAATAATAAATCTTCAGTACTATCTAGCGGGTTTTCTGGGTTTAGCGCAAAATCATAATCCACATTTTTGTGAGTGTAATCTAAGGTTATTTCCGTTAACGGAGCAACTTCGTACCTAAGGGTACCTCCGAATGTCGTCGTATCTCTATCCCTAGCTCGATATACATCGCTTTCGATATCATAATCTAGTGTTTGATAATCAAATATAAAGTCTAGGCCGAATTGGGAAGTTAATGCCCCATACGAATAAATAGCTTCTAGCCCGGAACTTTTGTATTGATCAGGTTCGTCAAGTGTACTTCCGTTACCGATGGAAAATCGTGTTCCTCGGTCGTCATGACCATCTTCCCAATTGGCTTCGGCTTTTAAACGATTTCTAGAATTGAACTCATGGTCAACTCTGGCGTTTAAAAAATGGTCGGTGTAGTTATCTATCTGACTGGAAAAATAATCCTTCCTTTCTAATCTGTACCCAACCTGTACCTGATTTGCACCATAATTGTTCAGTAAAATAGCTTCTGGTGAAATTGTGTGGAACCAACTGTTAATTTCATTGGAGCTAGAACGTGTTACGTTATCATCATGCCCAAATCTATAATCAAGAGAGGGAACTAAGTCAAATGACCCCAACTCAACACTTGCGGCTTCTTGGGCTACAGCGTTGGTTGCTGCCAACAGTGTAGGTAGCATAAGAGCTAGATACGTTTTACGCATTCAGTTTTCCTTACTGAGTTAATATTGCTGTAGTACTTAGATAAACGTTACTCTTTAGTTTTAACCGAAAAGCAAGTTGTATATTCAGCGATATAAGTTTCATCGCCGTAGTCACACTACAGTGCAAAAGAGGCATGCGTTCTGTGTATGCCATTAGTATGCCATTAGTATGCCAGAATAGTAGATGAATATGATGTCATTATGACAACACCCAAGTCAAAGAAATTAACAATGAACACGTTAGTTTCAGAGTCGCTTCTATGTATAACGATAAATAGTACTATATATACCATCGCCTTAATAGAGGAACACTCAGAAGGTAATTTATGGTTTTGTCCTTTCTTTTTAGTATAAAATGCCGCAAGATCTGCAGAAATCGAAGATCGGTCTAAACTGATTCGTTAGATTGTGTTTATATCGTGGCTATAGCGGTATATCAAACCCGAGATGTATATGGAAAACAAAAATTCTTCTGACAAG
>VAOV01029882.1_pt1 | contig 13196 bp, 7 predicted proteins | sample 3393941 | NCBI WGS metagenome assembly VAOV01 (sample SAMN08290427, study PRJNA428436) | hydrothermal vent metagenome | isolation source: Deep-sea hydrothermal vent chimney | place: Indian Ocean: Southwest Indian Ridge | depth 2398 m m
GTGCCATTCCTTTTAAATACGTTTGTGTTTTGGGAATGAACGAAAGTGACTATCCGCGCTCGGTACCTCGGGTGGACTTTGACTTAATGACGGACCGTTACCGTCCGGGCGATCGCTCCCGCCGCGACGATGACCGTTATCTGTTTTTGGAAGCGATGCTGTCGGCGCGGGACTGTTTTTATTTGAGCTGGGTCGGGTATAGCGCTAAAGATAACAGCGAGCGCACTCCGTCGGTATTAGTCGCACAGTTGCGCGACCACCTTCAGCAAGGCTGGGGTGTTGACGCTAAAAACCTGACTGTAGAACATAAACTGCAACCCTTTAACACGGCTTACTTTAGCCAGGAGCAGCCGGGGTATTTCACTTACGCCAGTGAGTGGGCGCTGGCGCATGGTGGTGCTAAAAACAACCACTCAACAGCGTCTCAGCATAGACCGGAAAGTGTCGAACGCACCCTCAGCATTAACGACATAAAACGTTTTATCGAAGAGCCCGCGCGGCTTTATTTTAACTGGCACCTCGATACCTATTTCGGCAGCGACAGCGAAGACCTGGATGACAGCGAAGCCTTCGCTATGGATAACCTGCAAAGCTGGACGCTTATTACGCGTTTGGTCGAATGTGGTAAACGTGCCTTGTTGCAGGGCGGGGGCACGGAAGCTGCCTTGTTAAAAGAGCTGAACCGAATCAACCGCGAAGGCGTGTTAGGCATAGGCGCTATTGCCGAGCAAAATGGCCTGGAACTGCTTGATCAAGCCGACAAAATACTGGGCTCTTATCAGCAGGGTATTACCGGTTACAGCCAGTTTAACGAGTTCCCCATTGAAGTGGGCTTCGAGCATAACGGCCTGATTATCGACGACACCATTACCGGCTTACACACCAATGAACAGGGCGAGCGGCTGTGGGTGGTAACTTCAGCGAGTAAAATAGCAAAAAATACTAAAAAAGGCGGTGTCGAAGACGGTGGCTGGAAACATATCAGTGCGTATTACATCGGCTTAATGCTGCTGAATTTGCAGCAACCCACCCGTTTACTCATTGTTTCCAAAGGCGGTTGTCAGTTGCCGGTCGCCGCTATACCGGCAGAGCTGGCGCTGCAACAGCTCGAACAACTGCTTGAACTGGTGGCATTGTCGGTGCAGCAACCACAACCCATGCATTTGGATATTGCCCTAAGCTGGCTGAACGCCTTGGATAAAAAAGACAACGACGAAGCGCTTGCGCATGAGGCAGCCCAGCAGAAATACGAAGAAGGCGGCTTTAATGCACCGGCGATAGTGACAAAAAGTGATTACTGCGGCCGGGTTGCCGACACTTACGAGGCCATTATGACGTCGCCTCATTTCCGCCGGTTTCTGAATGAACTCTACGACCCGCTGCGTTTAACCATGGTGCCGGAGGACAAGTCATGAGCCAATCGACGACGCATACTTTGGAGAACCCGCTCGACTTTCCGCTGAATAGCAGCCGCCTGATTGAAGCGAGCGCCGGTACCGGTAAAACCTACACCATTGCAGCACTTTATGTGCGTTTGGTCATTGGTCACGGCACGCAGGACACCGCCTTTGAGCGCGAGCTTGTACCCAAGAATATTCTGGTCATGACCTTTACCAAAGCCGCGACAGAAGAGCTGAGTGACCGCATTCGCGCACGCTTAGCCGAAGCCGCGGCTTATTTTCGTGACCCGGACTCGGTCGACAGTGACCCGTTCTTAGCCAGTTTGCGCGAAGACTGCGTAGCGAAAGAACAGAACTTAAAACACTTAGCGCGATTACTGGATTTAGCGTCCCAGTCGATGGACGAAGCCGCGGTTAAAACCATTCATGGCTGGTGTCAGTCGATGCTGAAAGAACACGCTTTTGCCAGCGGCAGTTTATTCAGTCAGGACGTCGAGACCGATAATGAGGAGCTGCGTTTGCAGGCAGCCGAGGACTATTTCCGCCGCTTTATCTACCCGGCCGATGCCGAGTTGAGTGAAAAATTGCTGGCAGACTTTACCTCGCCTGAAGCCTTATTAGGTTTGACCTACAGCTTAAGTAAAAGCGGGCAGGCACCGGTTGAGGGAGACCTGCAAACTCTATTAATTGAGGCGGAAAATGGGCATAAGCAACGAATAGCCGCGATAAAGCAAGAAGTTGCGCCTATTTTCAACGAATTGGTTGATAAGACATCGCAAGCCAAAGGCACTGCTACCAAACTTAAGCAATTTCAGAAATTTGCCGACTGGTGCGCGGATGCTGAGTTGGTTGAGCCGGACGCCACGGCAGCAAACTGGAAAAACATCCGTACAGATGAGTTACAAAAGTTTGCTGAGGCCAAACTGGGCGGCATGCCGGACAGTTGGAACGTCTTAGGTCGGTTGCAGGAGCGCCTAAAGCAAAGCAAAGTCCAGCAAACGCAAGAACTGGCAAAGGTAAAACAACACGCTGCATTTTGGGTGAACAAACGCTTTGCTGAATTGCAAAACCAGCGTGCAGAAATGGGGCATGACGACATGCTGACACGCTTACGCGATGCGTTAAAAGGCCCCAGTGGCGAAGCGTTGGCGGCAGCTATTCGTAAGCAATACCCCATAGCCATGGTGGACGAGTTTCAGGACACCGATCCTGTTCAGTATGAGATATTCAACCGTATCTACAATTTGGCCGAGCCACATACCGGCACTGGCATTTTCCTAATTGGTGACCCGAAACAGGCCATATACAGTTTCCGAAATGCGGATATTTTCACCTATTTAAAAGCTCGGCGAGACACCGAAGGGCGGCTCTATAACCTGGCTAAAAACTTCCGCTCGTCGCAAGCCATGGTGGACAGCGTAAATACTCTGTTTGAGCGCGCGGAAGAACTACCGCGCGGCGCCTTTTTGTTTAAAACTGAAGACGACAACCAACTGCCATTTAACCGCGTGGCTGCTAATGGACTGAAGCGTACGTTCAAACACTGCTTGTTATCCAGCAATGTAAAAGCCGCTCCGGCGCTTCTGTGGTCGGTATCGAGTGAAGAAAAACGCAATAAAGATACCGTATTCAGGGCAGCGGCGAACCATCATGCCAACCTAATAGCGTCGTTACTGAATGATCCGCAAGCGGGCTATTACAATGAAGACGACGTGCTGGAGCAGCGCGTGAAAACCAGCGACATTGCCGTGCTGGTGAATAACTTCAGCGAAGCCAATGCTATAAAGAAAGCACTGAGTGACCGTGGCCTCAAAAGCGTTTATTTGTCAGACCGAGAGTCGGTATTTGCACAGCGTGTAGCTAAAGACTTGCTGGCACTGGTCAGCGCTTGTGCGGAACCACGTGACCCGTCACTTATTCGCAGTGCCCTTGCAACGCGGCTGTTAGGGCTGCCGTTTGCTGAACTGGAGCATATTCACAGTAACGAACAGGCGTGGGAAGCGCGTGTCGAGCAGTTTTTAAGTTATCACGACCAATGGTTGCGCCAGGGCGTATTGGCTATGTTGCATAATGTGTTGCACGACCATCAGGTACCGGCGACGTTGCTGGACGACCGTATTCATGGCGAACGACAGCTGTCAGACGTGCTTCATATTGCCGAATTACTGCAACAGCAAAGCTTGGTTTTAGATGGTATTCCGGCGTTAGTGAACCATTTTGCCGAGCAAGTGAATGAACGCCACGGTTTTGGTAGCAACAGCCGCACACAAAGTGACGAGCAGCAGCTACGCCTGGAAAGTGACGATGAACTGATAAAAATTATCACCATTCATAAGTCTAAAGGTTTGCAGTACCCGCTGGTGTTCATGCCCTTTGTGGCTTATACCCAGTCGGAGACTTACCGCATAAAGCCACCAGCGGTTTATCACGATGAAAAGGGCGAGCTGCAAGTGCTCTGGTCCAAAGACGACGACAATAAACAGCGTTTAAGCGACGAAATTCTCGCAGAAGATTTACGCAAAATGTACGTCGCAGTGACCCGTGCACAGTACGCCACCTTCATTGCGCTGGAGGCCATGAGCGAGCATCGTAATAATCCGCTGTTTTACTTGTTGAACGGCGGTGAGGCGTTGTCTGACGAGCTTTACAATGTCGTTAATGAGCGCTGGCAGCAGAGCGCGCATACGCAGGTGACACGACTGGAAGAGGATGAACCTTTAGTCCGTGCGCTTGAGCAGGAGCAAAAAACACCTAAGTTGACACCTAAAACGATGCCGGCTGGCCGAAAACTTGAACGTTGGTGGGTGGCCAGCTACAGCGCGCTTAAGTATGAGGGCGCGGTCACGAAAAGTGCACAGGCACCGCAGTCGCCCGACGAAATGAACCTGCTGGATGAGCGAGAAGACGAGGACGAGCAAGTCGCCAGCGTCGCAGAGCCGAGTGCGGACAGCATTCACCACTTACCTAAAGGCGCCGGACCGGGCACCTTTTTGCATAACTTACTGGAAGAGTCGGCGAATCGGGGCTTTGAGGTAATCGCTCAAAATGCCGGCGAGCGCACTGAGCTGGTACAGCGTTTTTGTGTCAGCCCTTTGTGGCAGGAGCATGAGCAGAGCATTGCACAATGGCTGAAGGCGTACCTACAAACCGAATTTACGCTGAACGCTAACGGCGACAAAATTAGCCTGAGCCAGTTGCAGCAGTACAAAGCCGAACCTGAGTTTTGGTTTGGTGCCAGTGGCGTTAACGCACAAAGACTGGATAGCCTGGTACAACAACACACATTACCCGGTTACGAGCGCCCTGCACTAGAGCCTAACTTGCTGAATGGCATGTTAAAGGGCTTTATCGACTTGGTCTTTGAGCATAACGGAAAATATTATGTGGCCGACTACAAGTCGAACTGGCTGGGTGAGGACGACCACGCCTACAGCGAGGATGCCATGCGCGAAAAAATACTGCACAGCCGTTATGACCTGCAATACGTGATTTATACGCTGGCATTGCACCGTCTGCTAAAAGTTCGGCTGGGCGATGAATACGATTACGACACCCACGTTGGCGGCGCAGTTTATCTCTTTTTACGCGGGCACAGAGCCGAAACTGGCGGCGCATTTTGTGACAGGCCACCGAAAGAGCTGATAGAGCAGCTGGACAGCCTGTTTGCCGGAGAAAGCGTCAAAGACAAGGAGTCAGTATGAGCAATGTAACTACCCACACCCTGTTCGAAGCTCTGAGTCAGTGGCGGGATGCCGGCTGGATACGCTCTATTGATTTGGCGTTTGTCGAGTTTTTACAGCAAGCGGGCGAGCGCAGCGATGCGGTGTTACTCGCCGCCTGCTGCGTGTCGCATCAAGCCGGGCGTGGGCATACGCAAGTTGATTTGAAGGCTTTGATGGATGCCCCGGAAACGCTGCTGAACCTGCCACCGGAGAACCGTCATGCCGCGGACTGCGCCTTACCAAGTGAGCTTTTTAAGCAATACGGATTAGACCTGACCGACGCACTGGCAGCCAGTCAATGCGTCGATGTGAATGGCCACGGAACCGAGCCGTTGGTGCTCAGCGAACATACCTTGTATTTACGCCGCTATTGGCAGTACGAAACCTTTATTGAGCAAAGTGTTCAGGCGCGCATGCAAGACCGGCCGGTTATTAACGATGAGCTACTAAAGAGTACCCTGGCTAAGCTGTTTGCGCCGACCGAAAACGGCGATATTAACTGGCAGCGTGTCGCTTGTGCCAATACCGTGCGTAATCGGTTTAGTGTCATTACGGGTGGACCGGGTACCGGCAAAACCTATACCGTGGTGCGCTTGTTGACGGCATTGCAGCATCAGGCGTTGACGCTTGGTTTGCCACCGTTGCGGGTGTCACTGGCGGCGCCGACCGGCAAAGCTGCGGCGCGCCTGACTGAGTCCATTGAAAATGAGCTCGAGCAATTGGTTCAAAATGACAAACTCTCTAGTCTGAAAGACGCACTACTTTCGATTCAGCCCGAAGGGAAAACTCTGCACCGATTATTGGGCGTGAAACCCAATTCCCGCGCCTTTAAACACAATGCAGAAAACCCGCTGCGAACGGATGTAGTGATTGTCGATGAAGCCTCGATGATAGACATTGAAATGATGACCGCATTGCTAAAAGCAACACCGAAACACGCGCGGCTGGTACTCATTGGAGACAAAGACCAGCTAGCATCGGTCGAAGCTGGCGCCGTGCTTGGTAACTTATGCGCCGGTGCCGACGAGGGGCATTACCATAGCGATACCGCTAAGTGGCTGCAAGACATTGCTGACACTCCAACATTTCCGTCAGAGCTTATTGACGACAAGGGTGAGCAACGCCTGCAACACGTAGTCAAATTCCGCAAAAGCTATCGCTTTAAAGGCCCTATTGCCGACCTGGCAAACGCTATTAACCGTCAGGATGATGCCGCCACACAACAGGAAATTGAAAAGGCCAAAGCCGCCGAAGGTGAGCACCCAGTCAGTGTTTACGAAGTCGACAGTTTAGACGACTCAAGCTTTGAAGCCTTAATTCGCCGTAACCTGACAACATCGGGTAGCCTGACGTTACACGTCAGGAGCAATGCAGCCGTCAACGACAATGCTACTACAAACATTGACGCTGGCTCCGCTGACGAAACCGCCCTCGAAGCCCTGCAAAACCTGAGCAATTTCCAAATCCTAACCGCCCTGCGCGAAGGCCCCTGGGGCATGAAAGCCGTAAACCAAAAAGTCGGTGACATACTCGGCGTAAACGCCAACAGCTGGTACGAAGGCCGCCCCGTTATGGTCACCAAAAACGACTACGGATTAAAGCTCAACAACGGCGATATTGGCATCGCCCTAAAAGACCCTGAACACGGACACCTGCGCGTCGCCTTTCCCGATCAAGAGCACGGCGTTCGCTGGATACTTCCCAGCCGCTTGACCCACATAGAAACCGTGTACGCCATGACCGTGCACAAATCCCAAGGCTCCGAGTTCAAACACACCGTCATGGTATTACCCGACCACGACAGCCCGGTAATGAGCAAAGAGTTGCTGTATACCGGTATTACGCGGGCTAAAGAGCGGTTGAGTTTGGTGGGGAATAAACTGTTCAGTCAGGGAGGCAAGCGTGTCTAACCTGCACCGAGGCCTCTATGATTTGCTGCAAACCTCAGCAGTTCAACAAGAGCTTTCAACGCAGGATGAAAGTCTCGTTGCTGATCTAGAAAACCTAAGTGTTGAAAGTAGTCATGAACGACTAGTGGACGCGTTAACCGAGCAGTTATCTCAGTTACTAGCAGCCGTTGGTGAGGGTGAAAAGCTTTCAGATAACGATAAGCTTTTGGCTCAAGTCGACTTATTGAATAATCTACTCAAGCACGCGCGGCAGCAGCTAAAAGAGAACACAGCAGAAGCACTTATCGACGAAATCGCTGCACCACCAAAGGTTTTACGCTCCATTTATCGCCAAGGCGAGCAGCCAGAGTTGCCTCAAATTGGCTTATCTCAGCCGTGGCTCTTTACTGCGGGTAAAGACTCGCCTGCGTTACTCAACGAATTAATTTCGGAGCTCTCTAGCTGTGATCACGTCGATATTTTAGTGAGTTTTATCACGGTTTCTGGTGTTCGGAAAATTTACGACGTGCTTAAGCAAATTACCGCAGCCGATGCTGAAGGCCATAGTAAAACATCCATTCGAGTGCTGACGACAACCTACATTGGCGCAACAGAGAAAAATGCGTTGGATATGCTAGCTCGACTCCCGAATTGTGAGGTGCGCATATCGTTAGATGGGCGTCGAACGAGACTGCACGCAAAGGCTTGGATGTTTGAGCGAAAAACCGGATTCGGCAGTGCTTATGTTGGTAGTGCGAATTTATCGGGCGCCGCTTTAATGGGAGGCTTAGAGTGGACGGTTAAGTTTACCGAACACGGGCAACAAAACTTGTATGCACGTGCTAAAGCACATTTTGAAACGTTGTGGGAAGACGGTGAATTCCAACCGTATGATCCGAACGACAGTCAACATGTTGCAGCATTGAGAGATGCGTTAAGCCGGGAGTCTGGCGGAAGAGTTTTACCTGAGCATGTCACTACAACTTTCTTCGATATTACACCCAAACCGTTTCAGGCGGACATTCTTGAACAGCTAGATAATGAGCGAGCCCACGGACGCTTTAAAAATCTACTGGTAGCGGCAACGGGCACCGGGAAAACCGTTATGGCAGCCTTTGACTACCGACGTATTTGTGAGCGGGAAAAAGGACGGCCGCGAGTACTTTTTATCGCACACCGCGAGGAAATTTTAAGTCAGTCACTGACTACATATCGACAGATTCTAAAAGACGCAAACTTTGGCGACTTACTGACAGGACGTCACGAACCTAAGCAATATGATCATGTGTTTGCGACGGTGCAAAGTGTTCGCTCACAAAGGCTGCTTGAGCGTTATCCGGAAAATCACTGGCAAGTTATGGTTGTTGATGAGTGTCATCACATAGCGGCGCAAAGTTTTGATGAGGTTGTTTCAAGCGCAGAGCCCAAATATTTGTTGGGTCTGACAGCCACACCTGAGCGAGCAGATAATAAAAACGTTCTAGCCTATTTTGATGCTCGTCCCGATGGTTCGCCATCGGTACAAATGCGTTTATGGAATGCGCTTGATCAGCAGCTACTTGCACCATTTGAATACTATGCGTGTGACGACGGCCAGGATTACCGGAACGTTAACTGGAAAAATGGCGATGGCCGTAGCGACCTTCACGACATCCTCTCTGCGAATGATGCTCGTGCACGTAACGTGGTAAGGGCTTGGGATGAAGTCGTTAACAATATAAAAGAATCTCGCGCGCTGGCTTTCTGTGTCGACGTTGATCACGCGCGTTTTATGGCCAAAAAGTTTAACGAAGCGAATATTCCAGCGGCATTGATTTATGGGGAAAGCTCACGTGAGGAACGGGTGTCTCTGCCGAGACAGTTAGCGAATAAAGAAATTAACGTGCTAGTTACGGTCGACCTATACAACGAAGGTGTTGATTTGCCTTTTGTAGACACACTGTTGTTATTAAGACCAACGCAAAGCGTTACGTTGTTTCAACAGCAGATAGGTCGAGGTTTGCGCCTACATCCAGAAAAGGAAAGTTGTTTAGTGCTCGATTTTATCGGCCAACATCGAGCGGGCTTTCGTTTTGATGTGCTGTACAGTGCAATAACAGGATTAACCCGTAAAGAAGTTTACGACGGTGTGAATAATGGTTTTGGTAAGTTACCGAGTGGTTGCTACTTGCAGCTTCAAAAGGAAGCGCGTGAATCGATATTGGGAAGCCTGCGTCAAGCGATCAATCAGCGTTGGGATCAACTGCGCAATGAGTTGAATCACTTCGCTCGAATAAAAGGTAACAATAACGTCTCGTTATCAGAGTTTATTAGTGAACAGCAACTGGAACTGACGGATGTTTACCGTGGAAATGGTAATAACACCGGCTGGACCAATTTAAAGCGTGCGGCCCAGTTGATTGCTGGCAATGCGACGGAGCAGGAAACCTACCTAAGCAAGCGCTATATGAGCCTATTGCATATCGATGACTCTGATTATCTGCAATTCATTCAAAAAGCAACAAGTGGAGACTTAAGCGTCGCTTGGACGAATACCGATAAGCAATATGCGCAAATGTTGGCTTATCAAATTGACCATCAGAACGAGCGCGTGGGGAGCGGTGTTGAGTTTATTGAAGCCTTGAAGCAGGAGCCCGAAGCGGTCACTGAGCTCAATGAACTTGCGCGACTATTAGACGCTAAAACAAACTATGTTTTTGAGCCTTTGCCTGGACTCGGAGATACACCTTTGAAACTTCATGCGTCTTATCAAATACGAGAGATTTTGACCGCTGTTGGCTTTTTGAATGAGCAGGAGCGTCGAGTATTTCGAGAAGGCGTACTCCGCTTTCAAGATAAGAAGCTTGAGTTATTGTTCGTAACGCTGGATAAAGCTGACGCAGTTCACGAAGGTGTTGCTTACAATGACTACGCGATCAGTCGAGAGAAGTTCCATTGGCAGTCACAAAATACGGCTTCCCCAAATACGCCGACCGGGCGTCGCTACATCGAGAGCAACGCCAATGGTTGGCAGTTCCAGTTTTTTGTTAGAGAAAATAAGCAGTCAGCTTACAAAGCCTGCGGACCAGTGACTTTTATTAGCAGTCATGGCGAACGGCCTATGAATGTGACTTGGAAACTAGAGAACAAATTGCCAACCAGACTTTATCAGTCGTTTAATATTTTGCGATAAGCGAACTAAGCCTTTTGATAAGGGCTATCATGAGGCTTCAGACGTTTAACGTTTTTAGCCTCTTGTTCATAGGCTTTGTGGCGAACATCCCATAGCTCAACGGCATGCTGAATATTTAACCAAAACTCCGGTGTGTTTCCGAAGGCGGCGGCTAGTTTAATGGCCATCGGTGCTGTCAGGACTCCTTTGTCATGAGCTATTCGACTCAGCGTGTTACGGTGAACGCCCATTGCTTCTGCCAGTTCGCGAATACTAACGTTCATTGGCTCGAGGAATTCAGTGATGAGCATCTGCCCAACAGTAATTGGGCGGCGTTGTGTTGTTCTCATTGGTACTGACTCCTTTTAGCCCCTGTAAACATGTGGGTCCAGATATGTACTTTTGGCGATATTTTCTTCCCAACAGAAAATGAGCCGATATTGCTTGTTAACTCTCACAGAACTCCAACCGTGAAGCTTTCCATTTAAACGTTCATATCGGTTACCTGGAGGGGCTCTTAAATCTGATTCTTTATTTGCCGCATCAAGTATTTGGATTTTTCTAAAGAGAGCTGTTTCAATATTTTTAGGAATTTTCTTGTGGCTAGTGTCATCTTCAAAAAAGCGCCCGAGCCATGAATCTCTGAATTTAACCGCCATCGTTACCTAACTACCAGATAGTTTATGCACAACATGGTTGTGCGTCAAGTGAGTGCATCTAATATATAGTTAGGCTCAAAGTGGGTCTATCAGTTAGGTATTTATAAAAGCGTAAGATATTTACTGATATTGGATTCAAGCCTGCCGCTGCTCACTGAAGGCAGACTTGAAGTGCCTTCCTCAGCCTGACGGCGCATGGCTTCTTCAAACAAGTGATCACGGGCTTTAATCAGGCTTTCAAGCTTATCTTTTTCGTCTTTGGTCAGGCTCGACTTACTCTCCAGCTCTTCAATTTTCTGCTCTATTTCTTCTAGTTGTTCGGTATCCACACCCATGCGGTTAAGCACCAAGCTGCGGTAGGCTTTATCGATAAAGGTTTCATCATTGTCTGGTGTCGCTTGTTTCGCCTCGGGTGCTGGCGGCTGCTCGGTCTGACGGCTCTGTTGCGAAGAACCTGCCTGGCTCGTTGCTGTGTTAAGTAATGTGCTGACGTTCATGTCCCCTCCTAGTCCGTTAGCGGCAAAAAACGGCAATGACTTGCCGAGATTCTCGGGTATTGGATTACTATGAGTTAACCCAGCAAGAGGTGTGCCAGTTAGTATTGCAGTAGGCGCGTATATCTATGTAAGCGAATTGCAGCCTTGAGCCTGATACCTTCTTTTATCCCTCATAATAAAGCTTAAATATGACCATGGTTGTCGCTTGACAACTTTGTTGTATTGGTTTATTTTTATTCGTGTTGGGGGAGCAATGAGTAGGCCGAGACACCCAAAAAAGGAAATTGAAATAGCGCTACGTTACGCAGAGAAGAACGGTTGGCGAGTTGAGCACAGAGGAAAAGGGCACTGTTGGGGCCAAATGATGTGTAAACAAAATAGCTCAATGTGTCGGTGTGGTGAGTTCTGTATTACATCTATCAACAGCACACCGAGAAATGAAAAGACTCATGCGAAACAGCTGAAACGAGTCGTGGACAACTGCATTTATTCAGGAGGTAACGACAATGAATGACTATGACTTCACCTTAAAATTTGTCGTGCCTGCCACTATATCTTCTGACGAAATTACCGACAGTCTATATGGTGGCGCTTGTGACGATGCGGTTATAGGGGTGGGTGTACCAGGACGACTGGCGCTCAACTTCATGCGAGAAGCGGCTTCCGCTAAAGAAGCTATAAAAAGTGCAATTTCCGATGTGCAAAAGTCACTTCCTCAAGCGGTTTTGGTTGAGATAGGGCCGGATTTAGTTGGACTGTCCGATGCCGGCGAGCAGCTTAAGATGAGTCGACAGTATTTGCGCAAAGTGCGCGACAAAGAATTAGCCAAATTTCCCCTGCCAATGCATGAGGGTAATCCGTCTTTGTGGCATTTGTATCATTTGCTGGAGTATTTTAAGCAGGAAAAGCGCAAGGCTATTTCGGAAAACGACATGGAAGTGGCAAAAGCGGCTATGTTACTAAACTACGCACACCAAAAGCAGCGGGTTTACTAATCTTTCACTGGGCAAATGGCTGAAAATTTGTTTTGCTGTGGGGTAGTTATTAGCAACTGACTGCCAACATGAATAAAACCATGCTTCAACGACGCTCAGGTGAAAGCAAACCTTTTAATGCTGCGACGCCGGACAGTGATTCGCAGCGCGACCGTGCGAGAATCATCCACTCTTCGGCGTTCCGCCGGCTGCAGTCGAAAACACAGGTGCTGGGTGTGGGCGACAATGACTTCTATCGTACGCGGCTGACCCACTCGATGGAAGTGGCGCAAATTGGTTCGGGTATTTGCGAGCATTTAAAGCAAACTTACGCTGATAATGACGCTATTTCGCAGCAAATCCCGTCTTTTTTTCAAATAGAGGCGACCTGTCTGGCGCATGATTTGGGGCATCCGCCGTTCGGTCATGGCGGCGAGGTTGCGCTTAACTATCACATGCTAGGTCACGGCGGCTTTGAGGGTAACGGACAGACGTTACGCATTTTAAGCAAGTTGGGCGAGTATTCTGAACAGCATGGTCTGGACGTAACCCGCCGCACCTTGTTGGGTGTTTTGAAATATCCGGTGTTACACAGCGAAGTACAGCCAAAAGATTTAACCAAAGATTCTCCGCTAAATGCATTTAAACCGCCTAAGTCGATTCATGATGACGAAGAAGACGTTCTACATTGGATTTTAGAAGAGTTTTCGCAGCACGATCGCGACAAATTCCGCACCGTATTAGAAACAGACGGCAAGCGACGCTCGCAATTCAAAGCCTTCGATACCTCGATTATGGAACTAGCCGACGACATTTCTTACGGCGTGCATGATTTAGAGGATGCGCTGGCGCTGGGCTTAGTAACAGAACGTCAGTGGCGCGAAGACGTGTTACAACAGGCGCA
>VAOV01011475.1_pt1 | contig 12960 bp, 10 predicted proteins | sample 3393941 | NCBI WGS metagenome assembly VAOV01 (sample SAMN08290427, study PRJNA428436) | hydrothermal vent metagenome | isolation source: Deep-sea hydrothermal vent chimney | place: Indian Ocean: Southwest Indian Ridge | depth 2398 m m
CCGGTTATTTGTCGCCTGGATACCAAAGAGGAAGTCTCTATTTACGAGGCTGGTGGTGTATTACAGCGCTTTGCACAGGACTTTTTAGAAGCGGAAGCAAGCTAAGGAGTTCGAGCTATGGCGTTTAAACCACAAATCAAAATTCCCGCCACCTATATGCGTGGCGGGACCTCAAAAGGTGTCTTTTTCCGTTTGCAGGACTTGCCTGAAGCTGCGCAGCAACCGGGGGCGGTGCGAGATGCCATGTTGTTGCGTGTCATTGGCAGCCCGGATCCTTACGCCAAGCATACCGATGGTATGGGCGGCGCGACGTCCAGCACCAGTAAAACGGTTATCGTTTCTAAAAGCGAACAGCCGGATCATGACGTGGATTACCTGTTTGGTCAGGTGTCCATAGACAAGCCATTTGTCGACTGGAGTGGTAACTGCGGTAATTTATCGTCAGCGGTTGGGCCATTTGCCATTGCCAACGGTTTGGTAGCGCCTGAACGCATTCCTGAAAATGGGGTTTGCGAAGTCCGTATTTGGCAGGCCAATATTGGCAAAACTATTGTCAATAAAGTGCCTATGGTGAACGGTGAAGTGCAGGAAACCGGTGATTTTGAGCTGGATGGCGTTACCTTCCCGGCAGCGGAAGTGCCCGTAGAGTTTATGGACCCATCAGCTGATGGTGAGTCGATGTTTCCGACCGGTAATCTGATAGATGATTTAGACGTTCCGGGTATCGGCACCTTAAAAGCAACACTGATTAACGCCGGTATTCCGACCATTTTCCTGAATGCAGAAGAAATTGGCTATGATGGCACCGAACTGCAGGAAGCTATTAACGGCGACCCGGCAGCTTTGGAGCGTTTCGAAACCATTCGCGCGCACGGTGCAGTGAAAATGGGGTTGATTGAAGATGTCGCTGAAGCGGCTAACCGCCAACACACCCCAAAAGTGGCTTTTGTGGCACCTCCAAAAGACTATATCGCTTCCAGTGGTAAGAAAATTGCCGCCAGTGACGTGGATCTGTTGGTGCGAGCGATGTCGATGGGCAAACTGCATCACGCCATGATGGGCACAGCCGCAGTGGCTATCGGAACTGCCGCAGCAATTCCGGGCACTACTGTTAACCTGGCGTCTGGCGGTAATGACCGTACCATGGTTAATTTTGGCCACCCGTCGGGTACTTTGCAAGTGGGCGCCGAATGTAAGCAGGTAAACGGGCAATGGACCGCCATCAAAGCCATTATGAGCCGCAGTGCGCGCGTTTTAATGGAAGGTAACGTGCGCATTCCCGGAGAAGTACTGTAAATACAAGAAGTCGCGCTTAGGCGCGACTTCTTATTTGTGTTTTTCAAACCTAGTCCGCATAGCCCCATGGAGTAGGGGGAGTATCAACAGTTTCTGTTAAATCAAAATCCACCCGAAACTCTCTGCCTTCGCGAATTAAGCGGTAGGTAAAGGTGTCGTCGTGAATATACATTTGCCAAATATTGGTATTCGACTGCGGCACACCCAATTCAATAAATAATTCTTTTGAGTAGGCGTCAGCCGGGAACGACTGTGCAGTCGGGTAGCCTTTATCGACCGTATGTCCACCATACATGGTTAAAGGGTCATAGTTGCCGTCGGGTTTGCGGTGATCATGTTTAAGGCTAATGCCAGACCCTGTTTGCGTCAAAATCCAGGTGCGCGAATGATCATCGCCAACGTGAAAAGGAATTTCAATTTTCGCATCGCCGCACTTGCGCACATGCATAATCAACGGGCCTTCAAAGCCCTCACTTGAAGGGGTATCAACTGTTACTTCGCCAGCGTATGAGTTGCCACAGTGCTGGTTAATTGCCTCAAAAAATTCAGCTTGAGCTTGGGTAGTCACCTGCGGTGCAGGCTTAATTACCTGAGCAATGGCTGACAGTGGTAGAAAAGAGGCTGTTACTACAGATGCTAAAATCAATTTATTCATTTTATGTTTCCGATATCTCTGTTTCGTTAAAAGCTGCCACAGGAATGTCCAAACAGCTAGCAGATTTACAAATATTTTAAGGCAACCAAATATCGCTAATGGCGGTCTCAGCAGCAAAGTGGTGGGCAACCTGTGCTTGAAGAAGCTCGCCGCAGGCAAGAGCGTCGGTCATGGCGTCGTGGGGGGCGTAAAAAGGCAGGTTGTAACGCTCCCGGCTGTCAGCCAAACGGATAGAAACAGGCTTTTTGCCGGTTAACTTATCCCACAAACTGCGTTTTTGGCGATGAAAGCGTGCCTCAATTTCCATGGTATCTATGAGTGGGAAGTGGATGGTTTCGTTCAAACGCTCTTCAAAAGCACCTTGTAAAAAAGGGCGCTCAATACCATTGTAATGGACGACCCAAACTTTGCCTGCAACAGCGTTTAACAATGGATCAATGATTTCAGCCAAATCTGGTGCTTGCTCTATTTCGCTGTGCGTTATGCCATGAATCGTGACAGACTCTTCGGTTAACAAGCGCCGGGGCTTTACCACCCATTGTTGAGCTTGGCTCATATCGATTCGCCCTAATGTCATAGGAACAACTGCAATACTGATAATACCGTGTTTATCCGGGTTCATGCCGGTTGTTTCAAAGTCGACAGCAACCATTGGTACGTTGTCAATAGAAGTGTCTGCGCTAGCTATGCCAACTTCATAATAGCGTTTAAGCGCAGGATGCTTCGCTGTTTTTGCAAGCTCCTGAAAACGCTCCGGCCAGTTTACTGCGCTTTTCTCTTGTTTATTCTCGGCGTCTGGCGGCAAATACAGCACAATTAGCCTCCAGAATATTTGTAACGCAGGTATTTCTGCGCATTACTGAGAATTTGGAAGGCGTCTTTCAAATGTTTACGCTCGAAGTCGGACAAGTCCTCGGGCGCTACGTTGTTATCGGGAGTATCGCCGGCCTCTAAAGCCAGAGCCTGGTGACGAATGCGCACCATAGAAATCAATTCCAGCGCATCGCGTAAGTCGGGACCACGACCTTTTGGCAATATATTAGCGTCAATAATTTCCTCGAGGCGGGCGAATGAGTTTTGTCGTTGAGCACTAATCGCCAAAGCATGTACACGAATTAAGTCAGCGACAGGACCGGTTCCACGGCGCTTTGTATTAATGCTGTCCCGGTGTTTGCCGTCTTTTTCCATGACAAAGTCTTTGAAAAAGCCGAGTGGCGGCGTACGGTTTAAAGCATTACGAGCCATAGAGCCCAAAAAGCGTTTGTGTTTAGGTGCTTTTTTACGAATGAGCTGGTTGAGTTCTTTGGCAAAACGCATTTCACCACTAACACCGTCTAAGTCAAAGAAAATGGACGAATGCAGCAGTTTTTCAGGTGAGGGGTTTTCTATCCAGTCCGTGAAATACTGCTTCCATTTTGATAAAGGCTGACGCCAGTTACGGTTTGTCGCCATAATATCGCCGGTGCAATAGGTATAACCACAGGCGTTTAGACCATCGGAAACAAATTGCGCGATATTTAAGAAATATTCATCATGTAGTTTAGGGTCAAAGCTGTCATCGAGCACCATTGCGTTGTCCTGGTCGGTCACCACGGTTTGCTCGTCTCTAGCCATAGAACCCAGTGCTAAGAAACAGTAGGGCACTGGTGGTGGTCCGTATTTCTCCTCGGCTAACTCCAGTAGTCGCTGTTTAAAGCTACGACCAATAGTCGCCATAGCGGAGCCAATAATGCGTGAATTAGCGTCTTCTTCAACCATACGCACAAAGCTTTTATGTACGTCAGGGACTAACTGTGAAAGCTCTTCAATACTGGTTTGTTTAAAAATACTGGAAACAATGTATAGACTGCTTTGCGATTCATGACGGGCAACGTCCGACAAAGCTATAACGCCAGTAACTTTGGATTGGCGCAGTACTGGCAAATGGTGCAAGTTGGTGCGCAGCATAGTTAGAAATGCTTCAAACACTCGATTGTTGTGCTGCACGAACACCAGGTTCTCAGACATAATATCGGCGACTGGGTCGGAGGCGTCTTTGTCGACCGCTAGTACGCGTTTGCGTAAATCTTTGTCAGTGATTATGCCGGCCGGAATATCACGTTTTTCATCGTCATAAATCAGTAGCGACGACACTTTTTCGTCTGTCATTAGGCATGCCGCTTCACGTATCGAGGCGCTTTTATTAATAGCAATCGGCTCGCGTGTAATTAACGTTTCTACCCGAGCAGACAGCGTGCGGTTACGACTCTCATGTTCTTTTACCGCATGACTGACACGGCGCTGCTCTTCAACTTCAACAGCGTCGGCAAAGGCATCGTACTCGTCATAAAAGCGATTAAATAAGTCGCCGGGAATGTAATACAGCAGTGTATCTTCAATGGTTTTAACCGGAAAGCGTACGCGGCCTTTGCGGAGCAGGCCTGCTTCACCGAAAAAGCCACCTTCATCTAATCGGTTAAACAGTGATCCGTCTTTGTGATAAGTCTCAATTGAGCCACTTCTGACAACATGGAGTGCATCAATATGCTGGTTGAACTCAAGAATTTGAGTGCCGGCTTTGAAGTAAGCTACAGAGGTATTTCGTGCCGCAATTTGAAGTTCTTCTTCAGGTAGCTCGTTAAAAGGAGAATACTTGCGTAAGAAATTCAGTATTTCGACGTGCTCAGCTTCCATATAAGCACCTTAAAAAGGTGAGCGACACCCAGAGGCGTCGCTCGTGGTCGTTTATTTTGTGGTTTTACCAACTCTTGGTTCAGAGCGCAAGCCTTGGACTAAAGCCACGGATGCTGCTAAAAGCACAATAGTAAACGGTAGGCCTGCTGATACTGCCATGGCTTGCAGAGCCACTAAGCCGCCGCCAAGTATCAAGGCAATTGCAACGAGCCCCTCAAAGGTGCACCAGAATACACGTTGTGGTACAGGTGCTTCGACTTTACCACCTGCACTGATGGTATCAATAACCAACGAACCAGAGTCAGACGATGTAATGAAGAACACCATAACTAGTATAATACCGATGAATGAGGTAATGCCTGTCCAAGGTAAACCTTCTAACATCACAAATAGCTGCAATGACAGGTCGACGTTAGCAACTTCTTCTGCGCCAGCCAGGAACTGCTCAATAGCGGCTGTGCCGAAAACGCTCATCCAGAATACGCAGGCGAGTGAAGGAATCAGCAATACTGAAACCAAGAACTCACGTACTGTGCGACCACGCGAAACGCGGGCAATGAACATACCGACAAACGGTGACCACGCTATCCACCAAGCCCAGTAAAATGACGTCCAGCCTTGTGAATAGTTTAAGTCTTCTCGCCCAACTGGATTAGACAGAGCAGGTAAGTTCACAATGTAATTGTAAAGGTTGTCAACGAAGCCTGTCAGAATTGCGACAGTAGGTCCAACAATGATAACGAACAGCATTAATAGTGCTGCCAATGTCATGTTGATTTGAGATAAGCGCTGTACACCTGACTCAAGACCGGCGAGTACTGACACTAAAGCAACGGCAGTGATACCAATGACCAACAATACCTGTGTTGTATTACCTTCGTCCCAGCCAAACAGGAAGTTAAAGCCTGAGGCTGCCTGCGACGCGCCTAAACCTAACGATGTAGCTAAGCCGAACAGAGTTGCCAAAATAGCAACAATATCGATGATGTGGCCTGGCCAGCCCCAAACTCGTTCACCCAGAATAGGGTAGAAAATAGAGCGAATGGTTAAAGGTAAACCTTTGTTGAAAGAAAAAATAGCAAGACCTAAAGCCAGAACCGCGTAAATAGCCCACGGGTGCAGTGCCCAGTGGAATATTGTTGCAGCCATACCTAAAGCAACCGCTTTCGCCTCGTCACCCTCTGCGCCACCAAGTGGAGCCCAATCGGTACGAAGCCCGTCAGATCCGGTTTCAGTGCCTCCTAAGGCTGTACTGAAGTGAGTTATGGGCTCTGAAACGCCATAGAACATTAAACCAATACCCATGCCGGCTGCGAACAGCATTGAAAACCAGCCGAGATAGGAAAAGTCAGGTTTGGCTTCTGTGCCCCCTATCCGAACTTTGCCTAGCGGTGAAACCACCAATACCAGACACAAAATAACAAAGATGTTAGCGGCGCTAATAAAGAACCAATCTAAGTTAGCTGTTAACCAATCTTTGGTATTCGTAAATATTGGGCCAGCCTGATTCTGAAAAGCCAGCGTAATAAAAACGAATGCGACAATGAGTAAGCCAGAAATAGCAAAAACGCGGTTATGGAAATCCAATCCAAACGGACCAATTTTCATGACCACATTGTCTTGCCCTACCTGATAGTCTGTATTGATGGGGTTAACTTCACCATCGGGAATCATGGGATCATCTGCTTGGCGTTCGCGTTCTAAATCCTTGTCGCCGCGCAGTACCTCTTCTTCTTTTTTGGTCATTTAGCTTCCCCTTTACTAAAAATAGGCGCTGATACGCATTTGAATTTAAAGCTAATTTTAAATTCACGTGTAGAGTATAGGAAGCTACGGAGATATCTTAAAGTTAGATCGGTAGAAAATTAGAATTGTTTTTCAAATTAGAGTAGAGGAAGGCTGGGGGAAGCTAACGGATAATCCTTTATCCGCCAGCTTATAGGGGGTTAGAAGCTATAACGAACGCTCGCACCTATAGTATCGATATCCTGATCAATTTCATCTAGATCATACAGTTTATACCCAACACCCAGCGATAAGTTAGTGGTCAGATGGAAAAACGCTGAAGCGTCATAACGAATGGCGTTTTCATCGTCAATATCCAGATAGTCAGCTTTGACAGATAACTCGAAGAAGTCGGTAATCATAGAGCGGATACCCAGACCGGCCCCGTAGCCCGATTCGTCAAAAGACTCTGAGCCTATGGCATCAATAGAGCCAACAAGCTCCAGTTTTTCGTAGGTGACGGTAGCGAAAATGTCCGTAGAGTCGGTAATGCCATGGTTAAAGCCTAGACCGGCATTGAGTGAGTCTAAATCGACATCACCAAAGTCTGACTCGTCACCCACTGAGTCAAAGTTTGCCAGAACAAAAACGGAGTCACTAAGCGACAGGGAACCAGATACCGCGTAACCGTCCATAGAAATGTCTTCATCAAGCGGTGTTTCTATATCGGTTTCGATATAAGTTGCCTGAATTTTATCCCAGTTAGGAGAATCAGCTAAAGCGCTAGTCGAAGCTCCAATTAAAGCGAGTGCAATGATTGTCTTTTTCATGATACTTCCTTAGTGGTTGGTTGCTAAATACACGCGTTTCCGTTGTTATGAATAAAGTTAGAGCCGCTCGATAAAAGCTTCAATGGCTTTTACGAAACCTTTAATCTAAGCGGTTAATTAAGGAAATTAAGGCGGCTTCAGCAACGCGTTTAATATTGTCACGCTCTTCGCTGTCACTGACTTCGTAAGTGACTGCATGAGCCGCGAACTTATCAGTGATGAACTGCTTAAAAACACCGCTGTCAGGGTGTGCACCCGGCTGATATTCAAGCTCTACAGAGTCGACCATTTCAGCGATTTCTTCAATCCAGTTATAAACTCGTTGAGGGTTTCTTAAAGGCACTCCAGAACTAGGTTCATAGCCTTTAGGCATAGTGTAAAAAACATTTCGGTGCGTTGAGTGAAAATCAATGGCGAATTCAATTTTACCGCCACCTTTAGTTAATTTTGTTAAGTATTTAGCCAGTGCCTGGGTTTCCGGCAGCGTTTGGTTTTTCCAGTCCCTGTTCATATCGACACCGGCGGCTGTTAAGCGCCAATTGCCGTGATAAACCCCGTCTGGGTTCATATTTGGGACGAGTAAAATGTTGTATTGCTTACGAAAGTCAGAAACGTATTTTTCATCACTAAATAGCAACTCACCAAAATGGAGAAGGGCTATCGCGCCAGTCACTTCCGGTGGATGTTGACGGCCAATAAGTATCAGCCATTTATCGCTTGAAGGAACTGTATGCTCTAACGCAGCCAGGTTTCTTCCTTCACTGGAGACCCCGAGAGAAATAACTTTGGAGTGCTCAGGCTCTTTAATTAAGCTACTTAGCCATTCTATATAATGGACGTTATCGATAATTTCCTGTCCGGCGATAATTTCTTTTTCTTGGGCCGGTAGGGTGACTTTAAACTTTAACCAACCATCGCCTTCTGAGAAAGGGACCGGGTGCCACATATCTTCGCCGATACTGCTGCGTTTGGGCTTGTACCTTGAAATACCTTTGTCAGCAAACAAAGTAATAGTAAAGGTCTTACTCTCATGCGCCAGGTTTTCAACGGCAAATGCGTACCAGGGGCTAGGGTTTATATCTTCCTTTTCTGGCTTTAAATAGAGCTTAAATTGACCTTCCTGCTCTCGCTCACAATGATGTAAACGTCCCGCAGCAAAGTCAGTCGTAAACTCGACTTGCTCGAATGAGCAGCCGTCAGGATTCCTAGGTTTGTCCTCCTGAGGCTGCTGAAACGTTAACTGGCTAAATAACGCAACGCTGGCTAAAGAGAGCATTTAGTCCTCAAGTAGATACGCGGTTCCTCACTTCTTAGTCACCCATATCTATAGATATATACGCAGCCTGATACTTTTACCTCCACATTTATTTTTTCTTAACAATTGGAAGATCTTGAGGAGTAAATAAGAACCTCCCGATTACCCCAATCTATTTTTCGAATCTATTTGAGCCTACCGAAATTGCTGGTTTGGTCTATTATTATTTGCGCCCAAACTGGTGTTTAACAAAAAGGTAATAAACCATGTTTAAGAAAACACTTCCTATACTTTCTGCGGTATCAATTGCGGTATCGTTGTCAGTGGCTTCTGGTGTTGCTAGTGCACAGGACAATATGTCTTACGATGTGAACAAGCCAGAGCCTAAATCCAATGAATTCTGGTGGCCTAACAAGTTGAATCTTGAGCCATTGCGCCAGCATAGTCCTGAATCAGACCCCTACGGTGATAACTTCGACTATGCTGAAGCCTTTAGCAAACTTGACCTTGAGCAGGTTAAAAAAGACATTGAAGAATTAATGACGTCTGACCAGGACTGGTGGCCAGCTGATTATGGACATTACGGTCCTTTCTTTATTCGTATGGCTTGGCACGGTGCTGGTACTTATCGCGTGCAAGATGGTCGTGGTGGTGCAGCTGGCGCTCAACAACGGTTTGAACCTCTAAACAGCTGGCCGGACAATGTCAGCTTAGACAAAGCGCGCCGTTTATTATGGCCAGTGAAACAAAAATACGGTCGCAGCTTATCGTGGGCTGACTTAATGGTGTTAACAGGAAACGTCGCTTTAGAGTCGATGGGTTTTGAAACCTATGGCTTTGCTGGTGGCCGGGAAGATGCATGGGAGCCTGATATTGTTTACTGGGGACCAGAGACTGAATGGCTTGGCGGCGACAAACGCTACAAAGGCGATCGCAAGCTGGAAAACCCATTAGCAGCAGTACAGATGGGACTCATTTACGTAAACCCAGAAGGTCCTAACGGTAAACCTGACCCGTTATTAGCGGCAAAGGACATTCGTGATACTTTTGGTCGCATGGCTATGAACGACGAAGAAACCGTTGCACTTATTGCTGGAGGACACACGTTCGGTAAAGCACACGGTGCGCACAAGCCGGAAGAATGTTTAGAAGCTGAGCCTGCGGCAGCTCCTGTTGAACAGCAAGGTCTTGGTTGGAAAAACAATTGTGGTAAAGGTAATGCTGAAGACACTATTACCAGTGGTTTAGAAGGTGCCTGGTCGGTTAATCCAACCGCGTGGACAACGCAGTTCCTGGATAACCTGTTTGGCTTTGAGTGGGAGCAAACCAAAAGTCCAGCGGGTGCCATTCAGTGGATTCCTAAGGACGGTCAGGCGTCTAACTTAGTACCGGATGCGCACGTAGAAGGTAAGCGTCATGCGCCAATTATGTTTACCACTGATTTGTCACTAAAGTTTGACCCTGAATATCGTAAAATAGCGAAACGCTTCCATGAAAATCCGGAAGAGTTTGAAAAAGCCTTTGCGAAAGCCTGGTTTAAGCTGACTCACCGTGACATGGGACCTAACCAGCGTTACTTAGGCGACATGGCACCAACCGACGACCTGATTTGGCAAGACCCAATTCCAGATGTCGATTTTGAGCTTATCGACTCAAACGACGTTGCTGAGTTGAAAGAAGCATTGCTGGATTCAGGTTTGACGGTTCAGCAGTTAGTTCGCACAGCCTGGGCTTCAGCTTCAAGCTTCCGTGGCACTGACATGCGTGGTGGTGCTAATGGAGCACGCATTGCGTTAGAGCCGCAAATTAACTGGGAAGCGAACAACCCGGAAGAGCTGAAAGATGTTCTGGCAACACTGAAAGAAGTACACGAAGACTTTAATGATGATTTGTCAGGCGACAAGTACGTGTCACTGGCTGACGTTATTGTGCTAGGTGGTGCGGCAGCTATTGAGAAAGCCGCTTCAGACGCGGGCTACGATGTGACAGTTCCATTCGAGCCGGGTCGTACTGATGCCACTCAGGAAATGACAGATGTCAATTCGTTCTCTTTCTTAGAGCCAAAAGCGGATGCATTCCGTAACTACTTTGGTGAAGACAACCGCTTGTCACCAGCCCAGATGATGGTTGATAAAGCCGACCAATTAACTCTGACGGTTCCTGAAATGACAGTCCTGATTGGCGGCTTACGCACTATTGGAGCGAATTACGACGGCTCTGAGCACGGCGTATTAACTGACCAACCGGGTACGTTGAATAATGACTTCTTTGTTAATCTGCTAACTATGGATAACGAGTGGAAGAAGTCAGAAGACAATGAAGCGGTGTATGAAGGTTATGATCGCGAAACGGGCAAACTGAAATTTACAGCAAGCCCGGTTGATCTTATCTTTGGTTCAAACTCTGAACTGCGCGCAGTCTCTGAAGTGTACGCAATGAGCGACGCTAACGAGAAGTTCGTCAACGACTTTGTTCTAGCATGGACAAAAGTGATGCAGTTGGACCGCTTTGACCTGAAATAAGTAAGGTTAAATTGGTGAAATTAAAAGCGGCGCTATGAGTTAGCGCCGTTTTTCTTGTGGTTTTTACCAATGCCCGCACTAATGGTTAGCTGTAAGGCTTCTGCCGGCTTCATGTCGAGTGATTCAACGCAGTCTTTCGGCACCATGATCATGTAGCCACCAACGTTATAACTCATCGGTAAAAAAACCGCGACTTGCTCGTCTTCGAGAATTTCCGATAACTTGTCATCACTGGCGCCAGGCTTTTTGGTTACAATGCCTATAAGCTTCGTATTACTATTCGGCAGCGTTACCATCACGACGGACTCATCGGCAAAGTCTTTACCTGACATCATTTCAAATACGTCATTTACCGTGCCATATAAGCTGCGTAGAAGCGGCATTTTGTTCATGAGTTTGCCCGGCAATTGCCAAATAGAATTGAACAGGCTCCAACGTGAACTAAAGCCGACGAGCAGGGCAAGGATAAGGAAGCTAATAAAGGCAAGGCCAGGAAAATAATAGGCATCTCCGCCTAGTGCCATCCAAACAGGCTTTAGCGATTGTTCAATAGTTACCAGTAACCAACGAATGAGGTAAACGGTAATGACTATTGGCAGTAAAATCGCCAAGCCTTTCAGGAAATAGTTCAGTATTTTTTTCATAAGCCTGCTTTTTAACGATATTCTGATACAAGCTTAGCGTTTTTTTAAAGTTCGTGAAATTCTTTACGGTTTGTTAATGTAAGAGAATATTATATAAGTGGATTGCAAAAGGAGCTTGCCATGTCTTCACAAGGGTCACGTCAAACATTGGTACGACAGTGGGAGTTATTGAAGCTGCTGCCGACCCGACCGCCGGGAATGACCGCCAAAGACATTTGTCAGCAGCTTAACGACGAAGGCTTTGAAGTATCTAAGCGGCAAGTTGAACGCGACTTAGACCAGTTGTCGCAGTCATTCGCGCTAGAGTGCAACGACAAAGGCAAACCCTACGGTTGGCACTGGATGGAAGGTGCTGGTGCCGATATGCCGGCAATTTCAGCCGCTGAAGCGCTGTCGCTGACCATGGTTGAGAAAGTTCTGAAGCCACTAGTGCCCAATACCGTGCTTAAGTCTATTGCGCCGCGATTAAACCAGGCGAAAGACAAACTGACCAAACTGCATCAGGGCGTGTCGCTTGGCAGCTGGCAGAACAAAGTGGCTTATGTTCCTGCCACGCTGCAACAGCAAGCACCGGCAATTAACGATGACGTGTTAAATAACGTACAACTGGCGTTGCTGCATAACCAGTGTGTCGATGTGAGTTATCAGCCCGGCTCACAGCCCGACACAGTAAAAGACTACACCTTACACCCGCTGGCTATAGTACAACGTGGCGTCAGTACCTATTTAGTGGCCTGTGTTGACCCTTACGACGACCCGCTATTGTTTGCACTTCACCGCATACATGAGGCCGTACCGCGGGAAGACAAACACGCTAAAACGCCTGAAAACTTCACCTTAAAGCGTTATTTAGAAAAAGGCGCTTTGCAGTTTTCTGACGGCAACACGCTAAAACTGAAAGCCCGCATTAACGACAACCTAGCCATGCACTTAACCGAAACGCCGCTTAGTGACGACCAGCAAATAACGCCCGACGACGAAACTCATATACTGACCGCAACCGTTGTCGACTCTTGGCAACTGCACTGGTGGGTGAAGTCTATGGGCGCACAAATACACGTATTAGAGCCTGAAGCATTGCGCAACAGTGTTGTTGAAGAGCTGGAAGAAGCTCTAAAACTCTACAGACGTTAATATGCAAAGTCCCTCGTCTGGAACATAGGAGCTGTCGGGCTATAAGCCTTATTTATAATTAAGTCCCCTTTACAGTTTTGCATAAACCAAGCACATTATGGGTCATGAAATACCAGAATAAAAACATCACCTACTACTCCAAAAACGCCGAAACCCTGGCGGACAACTACAACAGCGTACCTGTTGAGTCGGTGCACAAGGATTGGCTCGATCAATTGCCAAAAGA